>Ga0304730_1000083_pt1 | contig 93137 bp, 79 predicted proteins | sample M_130628_MF_Meta_FD_190474 | JGI IMG/M metagenome (GOLD analysis project Ga0304730, IMG submission 190474) | Freshwater microbial communities from Lake Montjoie, Canada to study carbon cycling - M_130628_MF_MetaG (v2) (version 2) | ecosystem: Environmental > Aquatic > Freshwater > Lake | place... | reverse complement strand
TCCCATAAAGAAACAGTAAGAGTGAAACAGTAGTAATACTGAAGTAATTTGATTATAGACTTTATGGATAGTAGAAGTCAATAACTATTTATAGATTTTATTAAAATCTATTTATAGTGTTGATGAATTACGGACTATTTCTGGACTATCCAGAAATAGTAGGTTTTAAGTAACGGTTAATCCATTAAACACAAGACAAATTATTGTTGCAACTCTTGATTTTACTAAGATTTTAAATATAGATTCAGAAAAGGCATTTGATAAATTCACTAAAGATTATGGTGTTGTTCAAGTGATAAAAGGTATTAATATACCTGGTATGAAAATGCCCGATATGAAATCGACCAATATTAATTGGCCAAAAGTTCAAAAAGATGGTTATTTTGGATTATCTATTTCTCCATATATTCGCAGTAGAAGAGATAGAATCGGATTTTGGTATAATGGATGGGATGTTTCATCCCAAGTAATTTGGGACCATAGAGCAATTAAAAGCCATCGTGAAGTGCCATTTCAAGCACTATTACCTGATTTTTATAATAGATCATATGGTTCAATTGAAGAGTATATTAAAGAATTCAATTTAGATACTGAATTAAACGTTTGTTATGCGAAAGATTGTATTAACAAAGGTGATAAACGTTGTAGTGAGTGTAAAACAAGAAAATATTGTTGTAGTGCATGTCAGAAAAAAGACTGGCCACATGAACCATGTTCGAGCCAGATAAAAGCTAAAAAAGCTGCTGCTACTGCTGCACCAAAACCTGGTTCTGTATCTGCTGCTGCTACTGCTGCTGCTGCTGCTGATTCATAATATGGTCTATTATATAATTCTAATAATAATATTAATCCATATAATAATTAATATTATTATTTGAATTATGATATGATTGATAATATTAATCCATATAATAATTAATATTATTATTTATTTATTTTATGATATGATTGATAATATAGATAATTTATAGTTAATAATATGGTCAATTATATAATTCTAATGATAATATTAATCCATATAATGATTAATATTATTATTTGAATTAATGGAAAAAATCTTTTAGATGATTATATTTTATTTAATAATTATTATCATCTAAAAGATTTTTTTCATTAATTTTTTATTTATTTTATTATATGATTGATAATATTATATATTTAATAGAATAAAGAAAGAGTGTTTAAGGTCGGAGGAGTCCACAATCGGGACAGCCATTTTTACCATTATAATGATTTTCGGCACGTTGTTGAAAATCTCCGTGAATTTGACAAGTGATAGTGACATAATCCTTAGCACCAGTAAATTCTGCCTTATCGTAATTATAACGATCACCATGAACTTCGTGGCTCTTCATTTTGAAATGTTCGGTGGTTGTTACACGACCTGCACAATAAGGGCAACCGACTTGACGATCAATATGATTTTTAGGGATAACATCGAAAGAACCATGACCCAGAGCACATAATAGTTTGACTGAAGTTTTATTATTAACATAATTACACTGAGAATAATCAAGTGCGTTTGGTCCATATAGGTCTTTACTTTTTTGAATAAAATCTTGTAATGTAGCTTTAGGAGGCATAATATATATATATATATACCTATTTTATAATATACAATTCGTTAAGTAGTTAAAATATCAATTTTTTATATAAAGGAAGTTATAATTTATAGATTACTAACAACATGAATTACATTAATAAGAGGGTCTGCATCTACCATATATGGTTCATATTCGTTATGAGAACAAATATAAATATTTTTATTGAGAAATAAATTGTTCGCATTTGGCGGGCTTGTTTCAAGGGAACAATCAATTGCGGGTACATTTCGAAAATTTAATATTAAAACAATTGCGTCTTTAATTGATTGTAACCAATTAATTTTATTATAATATACATCTTCTTGTAGTAATCTAATAACTGAATATCCATTTTGATTAGCACATTGCATCTTAAATTTATCAGTACTCTGAACTTCATTTGGAGGTCTATTCCAATTACTTGTTTGTCTGAAATGGTGTGGTCCATCTAATTCAATAATAATATTATGTTTTGGTATACAAAAATCAAAAGGTAAACAGCGTTCCCGTTTGCACCATTCTTGTGGAAAACCATGTTCAATATCTGGATAAATTGGTCTTAAAGCATTATATATTATACCTTCAGTTTTGTTGTAACAAGCTGGACATCCAGAATGTTTATTAAGATGGTTATCAGGAATTACACTAAAAATACCGTGTTCAGAACAAATAACGTTAATTGGAGTAGCACTATTAACATATACAACATTTGAATAATCATAAAAAGGAATACCATTAATACTATTTGCGGCTTGTGCACGTTCAATAAACTGCGCAGTTGTTAAATTAATATTATTAGCACATGATGGACATCCATTTGCCATATGTTGGTTATAATGATTTTCAGCACGTTGTGAGAAATCACCATGAACTCGACAAGTGATAGTTACTGGTTTTTTAGCACCAGTAAAAACAACTTTATCATAATTATAAAGATCACCATGAATCTCATAACTTTTAATTTTAAAATGTTCAGTATTTGTAATACGATTTGAACATAATGGACATCCACTGTGTTTATTAGTATGATTTTGAGGCGTGACTTCAAAAGACCCATGTAATGGAATATTACAAATTAGTACTACATTTGTTGAGTTATTAATATAATTGCACAATGAATAATCAAATGCATTCTCACTAAATGCATTTTTACTTTTTTGAATGAAATCTTGCAAAGTAGCTTTAGGCGGCATAATCTATATATATTTTTTTAACCTATTAATTTTTATAACTCAAGCACTTTTTATTTCAATTTTTATTATGTATCATATCATTCAAAAAGATAAAAGGGGAAGTTATTAAATAAAAAAAATTTATTAAATATTATAGTTTAGATTTTAATTTAATATGAATTATGCGAAAATATAAAATATTTTTTTCTATGGTATATTATATATTATCATATAATGGGTGGTGGATTAATGCAACTGGTTGCCTACGGCGCTCAAGATTTCTATCTCACTGGTAATCCTCAGATTACCTTCTTTAAAGTTGTCTATCGTAGACATACTAACTTTGCTGTTGAATCGATTGAACAAACATTCAACGGTTCGGTCGCATGGGGACAAAAAGCTGTCTGCAATCTCCAACGTTCTGGAGATTTAGTTACTAAAATGTACGTCCGTCTAACTCTCCCCGGAGCTAATTCTGTTGACGCAGGTGCCGCAGATTCTCAATGGGCTTGGATCTCTCGTGTCGGACACTTTATGCTTGCCGATGTCACTATGGAAATCGGTGGAACTCAAATTGATAAACTTTATGGCGATTGGCTCAACGTCTGGTATGAACTTGCCCGAAACTTTGCTCAAGATCGTGGCTATGGTCAAATGATCGGTGATACCCCAGAACTTACTACTATGGCATCTATTCACGAACAAACTACTCTCTACATTCCCCTTCAATTCGCTTGCTGCCGTAATGATGGTCTTGCTCTGCCCGTGATTGCTCTTCAATACCACGACATTAAGATCACTGTTAACTTCGCTCAATTCAGCGAAATGGTCAATGTTACTCGTAATTTAGCTAACAACTCTACTGCCCTCAGTGCAGTCAAGAATGCTCTTCAAATCCAAGCTTGTTCCCTCTTTGTCGACTATGTCTACCTCGATAATGAAGAACGTAAGCGATTCGCTCAAGCTTCTCACGAATACCTATTCGAACAGCTCCAATTCACTGGTGCTGAAACTGTTTCTAATAAGACTAACAAGGTCCGTCTTAACCTCAATCACCCTTGTAAGGAACTCGTCTGGAACACCACTTCTGGTAAATTCAAAGGAGGTCGTTTCTTAGCTCACAACCCAACCAATGTTGAACTTGCTCGTGTCAATGCCACCAAGCGATTTATTCTCAGACTCGCCAGATATCTTTCTGGTGGTCTTTTACTTGATCTTTCGGGGACTGGTGTTATTCAGAAAAATTCAGCTCCACTTACAGGAGTCGCATATGGCAGCACCATATATAATGATATGTGGGATCAAATCGACCCAGTGGTTTTAAGCAACTCGCCAGATCTTGACAACGTCACTATTCTTGGTCGTCTTCTGACTGTTGCTGAATTTTCTATCCCTACAGATGATCTATTTTTTAACTATGACCCTGCCGCTGGCACTGGTCCAGCTGCCAGTCAGGACGGTTCTGAAAGCTTGGATGTTCAAGTGTATCAATGGGATAACTATGGTTGTTACCTTGATGGTTCAAAGAACCCATGTGATTCCGTGTTGCTTCAATTGAATGGACATGATCGTTTCTCCCAGCGAGATGGAAACTACTTCAACTATGTGCAACCTTGGCAATGCCACACCAATACCCCAGCGGATGGTATTAACGTATACAGTTTTGCTCTGAACCCAGAACAGCATCAACCATCAGGAACTTGCAACTTTTCTCGAATTGACAACGCGACAATTAACATTCAATATGACTCTGCATTTAGTCTAGCTGGTTCTGAATTTAATATCTACGCAACCAATTACAACGTGTTGAGAATTATGAGTGGTATGGGGGGCTTGGCATATTCAAATTAATACGCCAATATAAAATATTTTTATATTTATACACAACAAAACATCTATTTATATTTTTCTATATATTTTTACATCAAGACTGAAAATATATATAATCTTATTGCCACACATTTTTATAATGTTATTATAAAAAATTGATATTTTATTACATTGAACAAATAATTATATAAAAATGATTATATTATATAATCATGGCAACAGCAAATGATCAATTTACAGTTCCAACTCTTGAAGAATATTTTGAACGAATTGGTGGTGATCCATATGAAAATTCTTGGTACTGGACAAATATTACTGAACGTTTAGACGGTAGATATGAAGGTGATGGAGAACCAATATACACGGGTTGTGAAGGTCCAGATGATGATCCGGATTGGCTCAGATATGAACCACATTTTATATTTTTAAATGGACCAATCGAACCGACGTCTACAAATTACAGAAAATTATGTACACCAAATGTTAGATATATTGGACCAGATCCAAATATATCATATGTTAAAATTAATTATATTGGTGACTATGAAAAAGTAGGAAAGCAATTTAGAGAATATTGTTATATACAATCGAGAACTAGACAGCCTCGTGAAAATATACCATTAAGTGCTTATAAATTTAAATTAACAGCAATCAATAGTGATAGTTGGTGGCGACTCGAAAATACTAAATGGATTATTGCAAAAGATGGACATGTTAAGTCATATTATTATAGTAATCCAGTTACTACTAATAATGGTATCAAAAAAAAGAGATATATAATGGCAAATGTATGTCTTCAATATCATGATCCACACGATGATCCAAACAGAATGGCTGTTCATATTAATGGCAATAAACTTGATAATCGTTTATTTAACTTAAGATGGACTACTGATACAGAACAAATTGCATATAATAATTAATATAATACAACTTTTTTTTATAAAAAAAATTGATTTTTAAACCGTTTAAAAGATAAAGTTGATAATATCAACTATATTACATAAGTATGGCAGCCGGTCAACAATTACAAAACAATACACAATTTATTATTCCAAAACTCGATGATATATTGTATAACATTCAATATTATACAAAATTAGTTGGTAGAAATATTGCATACTTAGACAGACGCACGAATTATGTATTTATACATATTGAAAAATTAGATAACACAGAAATAATAACAGCAATTCATTCGAACGATTGGGATCTTGTTAAAAATTGTAGATGGTATATATCAGGTGCAGGATATATTGCAACTGGCACTGCATCAATTACAAACAACAAATACATTACAATGCATCAATATATTATGGAACATCATTTTCCAAAACCGGCATCACCCCCCAATCTTTCAGTTGATCATATTAATATTACTCCGTTAGATAACCGACTAGAAAATTTAAGATGGGCTACTCAATCTTTACAAAATTCTAATCAACATGTTAGAGCTCGTAAATATAATGCAAGGGGATTACCATTTGATTTAGTGGACCATTTTTATCCATTATCTGATTTACCAACATATATCCAATATACAGATGAACAAATCGCATCAGGTAATCGGCGTGATTATCTTTTAATAGATGGGCATCCAACTTTAAAAAGATTAAATATTCGTTCGATTAAATCATCAACATCTTGTGATGTGCATATAACTGACAAATATGACCAGATTTTTGCTATATTACAAATATTAAATAATAACTCTAATATTATTGAATCTGATTTAAGACGACAAATTCGTATAATAAAAACAGGAAGAGATGATGAATTTATTGCTCCACAGTATTTTAAAATGGATGGACAAGAACACGGAAAACATGTAATGAAGTTCGAAAAAAGGAAATACGATGGCACTAAAAATAGATGGACTAAATCATTAATATATGATGAAAATTTGTCTCCTGTTGACAATTATAAGTTATTTTTGGTTCAAATAAGGAACAAATATAGTCAAGACACAGTTTTTATTGAATATTTAAATACAGTACCTACATATGAAAATGAAATTATTAATGATGATATTGTGAACAATCAAGAGGTAGTTGTAGAACAACATTCGACAGTGTCAATTTCTCCTAATACTGAACCACATAATCTACTTCCGCAAACATATAATGTCCCATATCAATTATTGATTGATAATGATATTGATATAAATATCCAGACTGTTGCAACTGTTGATGAACTAATAAATAAATATAATCAATTAATTAACCAATTAAATCAATTTAAATTATCATTGATTACAAATAAGACGTCAGAACCTACATTTGTAGCAATAATACCTCCACCTATAGTTGAGCCAATAGCACCTCAATCAACCACATATCAACAAACTGAACCAAATTCTGAACCAAATTCTGAACCAAATTCTGAACCAAATTCTGAACCAAATTTAGTTGTTCCTCAACAGGCACCGTCTAATTTATTTGTTCTTCCTGATTGTTTTAAGATGACCGTATCAGGCACAGGACTTAACTGTGAAAAGAAAATAAATACGGTGCGTTATTTTAAAACGATACAATTTAAGAACAATTTACATCCTGAACCGAACCTAAATTTGAAATGTAATTTTGATATATTAGTTAGAGAATTAATCCAATTATATGGAACAAAGACTGAATATTTTAATCAGTTTCTAAATATGCCTCCAATAGTAGAGCCACAAGAGTTCCAACCTATTGTTCAACCAAGGGTATTATCGGATGGTTCAGAATATAATATGCCAGAACAGTGGACGTTTAATCCTCATACCGGTCATTTTAGTTATTCACAATGGATATATGAACCAAAAACATTAATATTTAGATATTATAAGTTTATTAAAGAAGGTAAAGCAATAACAGTCCAATATAAGAGCAATCCGGCGAAACGTTTTGAAATAAATTATGAAAATGCAATTATAACATTATTAAATAAACATACAGATGAAATAAATACAAATCCATTGTTTATAAAGATGCACGATGGTAATGGTAATGGTATTCTATATCCAGATGAAATTAGACCAGTTCAACATATAGTCCAACAAGTTGAACAAGAATATGTAATACCAGAGCAAGATATAGAGCTACCGGATGGATGGAAGTATGAAAACCGCGTGTTTAATTATATAAAAGCACTAAATAAAGAAAAATTTAGAATTCAATACACAATGAAAGGTAATCATACATTCAAACAACATTTCCAAAATGCTGTCAAAAAATTATTAAAGGAATATCCTGAATCAAGAAATCATCAATTTTTGACAATATATGCGGATGACGGTCGTCTTAAATCTGAAATAGATATTAATGAACCAGCAGTAATTCCATCATTAGAATTTGTTTTGCCGGAAGATGTAATATATAATCAAAAAACAAATTCATTAATATATGATAAAAGAGGAAAAGATCGTCCGAAATTTTATAAAAAAATGGCATTAAAATATGGATTAAATTTAAGACAAAATTATGAACTATTTATGTCAGAATTATTAGAGAGATGTAAGAATGAACCACATTATGATATTTTTCTGAAAAAATATGAACCAAATCAAACTGTTCAACCGACTGTCCAACCGATTGTCCAACCGACTGTCCAACCGACTGTCCAACCAACAGCTCAACATACTGTTCAACCAACAGCTCAACATACTGTTCAACCAACAGCTCAACGGACTGTCCAACCGATTGTCCAACCGACTGTCCAACCGACTGTCCAACCAACAGCTCAACATACTGTTCAACCAACAGCTCAACGGACTGTCCAACCGACTGTCCAACTTACTGTTCAACCTACAGCTCAACAAACTGGAGCAAGACATAGAATCCAACGAATTACTCCAAGTATACCAGCTGATATGTTCTAATTATTATAACAAAAAATTGATTTTTTTATTTATTCATTAACAATCTATATTATATAATCTATTATATAATATATGTCGTTAACAGAAGCAGAACAACAATTACAAAATTACAAATGTGTTATTGATAATGATGTATCTTATTTAGGTGATATTGAAGAACAATCGAATGAACTTTGTATTTATGCAATAGATAAAGATTATACATGTATACAATATATTCGAGACCAAACATATGACCTATGTAAGTGTGCAATAGATAAAGATATAAGAGCATTACAATTTATACGGGAGCAGACGGTGGATGTATGTAAATATGCGATAGATAAAAATGTTAGTTCATTATACCATATAAGAGAACAAACAGAAGAATTATGTAAATATGGAATAAATAAATATATTAGAGCATTAGAATTTATAAGAGAACACACAGAAGAATTATGTATATATGCTCTAAATATAGATTATGAGATGGCAATAGAATATATAAATAATTTTTCAGATAGAGTATGTAGAAAGATGATAGATATAGATCCGAGATTATTAGCAAATATACCGAATCAAACTGAAGAAATCTGTATATTGGCAGTGATGAAAGAACCATCTGTTATAAGATATGTTATGAATAAAACAAATTCAATTTGTAGAATAGCTGTTGAACAAGATTATAGTATGATCCGATTTATAAATCAACGTGATGAAAGTAATAAAGAATTTATATATGGTCTATGTATCGAGGCATTATTACAACATCCTTGTGCATTACAATTTATAAAAATACAAACGACAGAGTTATGTGAATTGGCGATTGAATGTTCATCGGATGAGATTATAATGAGATGTATAAAGAACCAGACGTTTGACATATGTAGACAAGCAATAAATAAATATGGTGTATCAGTATTGGAATATATAAGGAGTCCAGATATTGAGACATATAAATATGCAATGAACAAAAATTTTGATGAAACATTACATTATGTAAACTTGACTGAAAAGCCAGAGTTAATAGAAATAATTAAGATATATATTAATATTAATAGTGTGAATAATATGGATTTCAAACAAAAATTCAGTAAAGAAAAATATAATTTTATGTGTCCAATCTTTAGAGAAGAGACGAACGCATCCGGATATATAATAAAAGAACATATAACATATGATGGTTCACAATGTTGTCCCAGAGATGTGATATGTGAAGAGGCATTTATAGAATTACAGAAGAACAATATATGTTATATATGTAGGAACAATTTAGATGTAAAAAAATATGTGTTTATTGAAGAACAATAATAAACAATCATAATTTTATTATAAACATTATTTTATTTTATACAATTAATATAAAATAAATAATTTAATATTTGGTCTTATGAAAGACGTTATTTACCATTTTTTAGTATGTTTATTTGCAACAGTTGATTCAGAAAGATCAAGAAACACAACATCATTAGTTTTTTTATGAGAAGGACGAGTATTAGTGGTTGCTTTATGTGGTTTAGGAACAGATAATGATTCAGACAGATTCAAATTAACGACAGAGTTAGAACCAGAAAAAGAACCACCGTGTAAAAAACCAGTATATTTTACAGGTTGAGGTTGAGATTCAGATAGATTAATATTAATAACCGAATTATGAGAACCACCTAATTGTTTAGAGTGTTTATAATGTCTACCACCGTCTTGTTCACTATCAACAAGGTCAGTATTAGTAATAGTATCAGAATTGTCATCTGCATTACGATATTGAGCAACAGATGAATCATCAAACACATTTGAGCCAATACTTACAGAATCAGAACAAGAATCAGAATCAGAACCAGAACCAGAATCAGAACCAGAACCAGAATCAGATTCAGAATCAGAATCAGGATCAGAATCAGGTTCAGAACTAGAATCAAAAACATAAGGAGCTGATTGGGATACATTATTATATGTATATTCGGATAGTTCGGGTATGGTATCTAAACTTGAATCATTATAACCACCAAAAAGATTAAAATTAGAATATTTATTTTTTATATTATAATTTTCAGTTTTGTTAGAAACAAATTTACGAAGACCAATTTTATTGTTAGACATATAAATATATAATATAAAAAAACAAATTTATATTAAATTCAATAATAATTAAATATATTTAATCTATTTAATCAATTTAATCAATTTAATCCATTTAATCCATAAATAAAAACACAACTATATCATTAAAAAGTATTTCAAACCATTTTTTTATGTGATGTGCACAATCTATTAATGTTGGTTCTGATTCTTGTTCTGATTGTTCAAATAATGGTTCAAAAAATGGTTCAGATTCTTGATCATAATTATTGCAAAAATAATTTTTCCAATTACGAATCCTTGCATCCAATATATTTCTATCACGTTGTTGATCATAATACAAATTAATAAGTTCTTCTGTTTCATCAGGTGTAGGAGGATTTTCGATATCATATTGAATACTATTACTTTTAATAGATTCAGGATCAGATTCAGATTCAGAATTAGAATCAGGAGCAGAATCAGAATCAGAACCAGACTCTGATTCAGAAATTATATCAATAATATGTTCTTGAGGAACAAATTTTTCAGTGTGAACATCGAGAGAGGGAGTAGTTTGTGTGATATCATTGGATGGATAATTATTATTGGTTGGTGTGATATCATTGGATGGATAATTATTATTGGTTGGTGTGATATCATTAGATGGATAATTATTGTTGATTGGTGTGATATCATTGGATGGATAATTATTATTGGTTAGTGTGATATCATTGGATGGATAATTATTGTTGGTTGGTGTGATATCATCGGATGGATAATTATTGGTAGTTTGTGTGATATGATTGGATGGATAATCGACAAGAATAAAATCAGAATCAGACATAATATATATATATATATATATATATATACATAATATATATATGTTTAATAAATAAAAATCTAAACTTATATATTTACACCCTTGAAGATTTAAAATGAGACAAATAAATGTCAAAAAATAAAGCTTCAAGGTTTGCCCGTTGCAGAGCATGTAAATTATGATTTTGTTAAGGCGACAACCTTAACTGATTTATTGACTTTTTTCTGAACGACTTTTTTAATTTTCTCTTTTTTAGGTTTTTCTACCTTTATATTTTCTTCTTTCTTTTCCCTACATAAATATTTAGGTCGTTCAATTCCATTAATAGCATTATTTGCAATTCTATATATATTAGTGGCACCATTTACATCTCTATTCCATACATTAGAACAGTTCTTACAACTGATTAACCCATGGACTAAGATATTACCACTCTTATATGGTTTTGGATTTTCTCTTATTTGAAATTTTTCACATCTTCCTGTTTCTTTTTTACAAATTGAACACATACAACTAGTTCTAAATTCATCAACTAAATATGTTTTATAATTATTTTGTCTAAACAACATTCTCATACCTTTTCCTTTAATTGGTTCCTTATATTTCATATGTTGCTTTTGTTCCCAGTCACCAAAAATTATTATTGTTTCTTCAGATTTTCCAAATATTTTTTTAAAATTATTTATTAGTTTTTGTTCATTCTTTTTTCTATTCATATATCCATTTAGTTTAAGTTTTCTGAATATATATTTTTCATAAAACTTATATAACTTGTTGTTAATTTCACTTTTCTTTTTTATGTATTCCTTAAAATCTTTGATAATTAATGTTTTTCTATTTAATTTTGATAGTTCTGTTTCATATTCAATTACTGTTTTCCCGTCTATTTTTTCTTTCTTAAATTCTAAAATAATTTTAGCATACTTTTTAATTTTACATTCTTTTCTTCTACTATCTTGTGTATATCTAAATTCATTAGCATTTTTAGTATCATTATCAACACAATATAAAATATCTGAAGTTCCTGGATCAATGCAAACAATTTTTTTATTTTTAATGTTAGTGTAATCAGTTAGTTCATCAATATATTGTTCTGCATTTGAACCTATTTTAGTAAGTGGTAATCTTTTACCAATCAAATCATTTCTTAACATTAAAATGGAACAACTAATTCCATCTGTTTCTATCATATGATGGAATGTATATTTTGGTTTGTTAAAACATTGTCGTTCAGTTCTAAAAAAGAATTCCCAAATTTTATTTTCGTATTTCTTCAAATTACCTTCTAACAAATAATCTGTTTTATTACCTTGTTTTTGTGTAAAAAGTAAATGAACTAATGTAGTAGTATCTAATTTTATGCTTTTCATAATAATATCATTTCTCATAGGAAAAACATTATAAATCATTACTTTATCTTTTTCAACTTCTTTCATCATTCTAATCATACAAGGTAAATAATCTTGTGGATTACATTGTAAATCATAATATAAATTATCTTTCTGGTATTTTTCTTTATTTGGTGTTATTAACTTCTTAATATCTTTAATCCAATTATGATATTTTACATCTGATTTATATTCAGTTGTAATTTCCAAAATATCTGTCTTAATTTTTCTCAATTGTCTGCAAAATTCATTAACTAATTCTTTTTGTTTTACTTCATCTTTATTTTCATCTTTAATTTTAGTAATTGTATCTTTCTTTTTCCAAATGATATTAACATATCTTTCAATATATTCAACATAATGTAATTTAATATTATTTTCATAAATTGTAATTATTCCAATTGTAAGATAATCTAAAATAGTATTAAGATGTGTATAATCTAAGTTAGTATCTTTAATTAATGGTTTATAATCAGAATTATAGAATGCAGTTAATTTATCTTTTAGTTCTTTAATTTCTTTCTTTGGTGGACGTCCAAATGCACTTTCATTACATAAAATTTTCATACAAGAATTAACAAATACTTTATCTATTTCTGGTAATTTATTATTCTTTTCAAAGTAATCCAATAAATAAAGTTTCATAAACATTAATGTATTAATTACAATCTTATTACACTTAATAACTGCATCTGTAATTTTTGGTAAATTAATATCTGGATTTTTCAAAACATGTTTAAGTGGTATCTTAACGCATTTGAAATAATCAGTAGGTTTATCTGGTGGTTTAGTCTTTTTTTCTTCTATAGCACTCATAATAATATAATATATTTATATAACTTTATATAGATTTTAATTTCAAAAAAAAAACGCAAAAATTTAAATTATTTATTTTATAGTAATATTATATATGGATTATAAAGATAAATATATAAAATACAAGACAAAGTATTTGGAATTAAAAAATTTGGAACTAAAAAATATAGATATAAATAATCAAATTGGTGGTGGTAAATGTTTTATAGAAAAAGAAAAAGAATTATTTAATAAAAACATAAAAAAAATATCAAAAAAAATATTAAAAATAAAAGATAAAACACAATTAATTAAATTTATAAATAAAAACAAAAATAAAAAATATACAACTAATAATTTTTTAGATATTGATAGTATTATAAAAATAATAAAAACATTATCATTAAGCGATATGATAATGATAAATAATGGAGAACATTTTGATATATTTCCAATTAAAAAACCAAACATAATAAAACAAAATATAAATGACTATATATTGGATAAAAAATTGAAATTATCATATTCTATTTTCAAAAATTATAAAAATATAAATGATAATGGAGATATTGTATATCCAATGCATTCAATAGGTAAAGTATTTACAGGTTTTCTTATTATGTTATTATTGAATGATAATATTATTACGGAAAATGATATTAATGAACCAATTAAATTAGACAAAGAAATAATGGACTTGTTACCTATTAAAGTAATGGAAAGATTAAAAGAAACTAAAATGTTAGATGTTATGACACATATGTCAGGATTGAAAAATTATTTAGGAAATTATTTTAATGATTTAAGAAATAATAATAAAATAAATCCTATTAAACCAGATGAATTTTTGAAATACATAGATCATGATGTTGGAAATAACGGCGAATATATATATTCAAATGCTGGGTTGTTATTATGTGGTTTAAGTGTAAAACATTTATATAATAAAAAAAAATTAAATAATAAATCGTATAATGATATTTTATATGAATATATAGTTAAACCAGCAGATTTACAAACATTTTCAATAACAAAACCAAAAGAAGCTGTATATAATAAAGAAGGTATTGATGTAATGGAATTTGTAAATGGATCACCTGCTGGTGGTTATTGGATATCTTCAAACGATTTAGCAAAATTTGGTATTTTTATATTGGATGAAACAAAGATAAAACCAAATATAAAAAATTATCTTGAAAAATTTGGTGGAGAATTTTATTATAACAACATAATATCACACAGTGGTGGATTACCCGGTTCTAATTGTTGGTTAACTGTATATTTAAAATATAAAATATCAGTTGCAATAATGGATAATGATGGAAAAAGTAGTAAACAATTGAAATTTGCCATTGATTATTTAAGTTGAATGACAAAACGAATATAATAGACAATATTCCAACTTTTTTAAATCTAGTATAAAAATTATTAGATATGTGTTTACAATAATTCAAAAATATATTTCTTAGTTCTAATATCTTCTTTATCATCTTGTTTTATTCTATAATCATAACTATTTAATTTATATTTACTTTTTGTTAATTGTCGAATGATTGATAAATATGGTCTTTTTGCTTTTGTTGGTTCTGATGCACCAATGATAGTTGAAAAACTGTAATATTTTCTTATTTCTGGTATTAATCCTAATATTTTTTCTTGTTTTTGTTTATCATTATCAAGATTATATAAAATAATGCTATTTTCATTATCTAATTCTAAAATATTAATAATTTTATGAACTAATTCACCTTGTTCTTTTTTATATAAAATACTCTTAAGTTTCATAATATTATATGATTATATTATGAAATTTTTATATATTTTTAATCCTTATAATTTTTTGGTTTTCTTTTTAATGTAAAATCCTTTTTAACATAATCTTTATAAGCATCTTTATTATAAGCATTTTCAAAGTAATTCTTATAATTTTCTTTCTTAACTTGTTTTATGGCATTTTTAATTTCAACTAATAATTCATCATATTTTAATACTTTTTTATTTAACTTCAAATAATATTTAATCTGATTAAAATATTGCTCTATTGGATTGGTTTTAGGAGTATAAGGGATTGTAAATAAATATTTATTGCCACTATTTATAATTGCTTGTTTTACATATTCATTATTATGACTACCCGCATTATCTAAAATAATTAAGTGATTTTTATATTTATTAAATATATTTGCTTCTAAGAATTCAACAAATCTTTCTTTAGTCATTCCACCTTCTTTATAAAAAGTTGCACCTACACATTTAGAATTAGAAATAGCACATAATAAAGTAAATTTTCTAAATACATAATTATCATCTGTTTTTACAACACATCTTTTACCTAAATCACATTTTGAATATGGTAAATACATTGCTGGTTGAATTGATGTTTCATCTAAAGATATTATTTTATCTAATGAATATTTATTAATTTCTTTATAAAATGCTTTTAATTCTTTTTTAATGTCTGTAGGTTTTCCATATCTTTCTTTTGGATAATGTTAATGTCTTGTTCTTTTTCTGGTTATATTATTATCTCTTATTACTTGCCCTAAATGTTGAGGTGTAATATCAAAATCCTTATATTTCTTTTTAATTATTTTATGTAATTCTTCCATTGTTATCTGTTCATTTTCTTTTAGTTTTTGTATAGCATATTTAATTTGTTCTTTAGTTATTTTATATGATATTGGTTTTCTATCTAGTCTTCCTATTTCTCCTAATTCATTATGTCTTTTGATCCACCTATATAGTGATTGTTTAGGACAATCAAAAATTTCACATACATCATCTAAACTAATATTATTATTAAGATAATATTTAACTGCTGATATTTTATAGTCTTCGCTTTTATGTTTTGACATTTAATATATAAATATTTATATATTAAATTTTTGTCTCATTTTAAATCTTCAAGGGTGTAAATATTAAATATATGGAACCAGTCGTTGTAATATTAATTTAACCAACATAATGAAAGAAAGTTATTTAAGGGATATTATAGTATATATAAAATATAATGTCATCAAATTCCGTAAAAGTGGATTATTTAACAGAAGATACAGTGATACCATCACAAAAATATGTAGTGATGTCTATTTTAACACCATCATTTTACAAAGTAGCGGATTCAAATGCGGCAATACCAGAAGAGAGCAAAGGTGTATATGGAATAAAAGTGCGTGGTTCATATAGTACATATGAAGAGGCGCAAAAACGTGCGAAATATTTACAAGAAACGGATAGTTTACATAATGTATTTATAGGAGAGGTTGGGAAATGGTTACCATTTGAAGACAGTCCGGATAAAGCAGAAGATGCGACATATGCAGAAGAGAAGTTGAATAACTTAATGAAATCATACATGGAGAATCAATCAGATGCGAAAAAGTTATATGAACAACGCAAAAACGAAATGATAATGGAAACCTTGACGAAAAATAAAGAACAAAAAAAGAAAAATAAGAAAGGTAAAGCAAGCACAGCAACAATGGAAGACAAATTAAATGATTCAAATGTTGAAGTGGATCTTTCAGAATTGAGTGAACTATCAAAAAAGAGTGATGTAAACGTAGAAGATGAGAATGTAGCTAAAAAAGACAAAGTAAGTGCATTAGAAGAAGAACTATTAAATGCACGGAAACAATTAGAAGAAGAGATGGCACCAATTCGGAGTGAATTTGAGAAGGTTCAAGAAGTGATCCAAGCTGAATACAACAAAAATAAGAAACAATAAAAAAAAAATAAAGAAAATGAAAAAAATAAAAATATAATAGATTAATATATATGGTGTATACATTAGTGAAAGAATCAAATAATATAAATTTTGAATTATTAGGATGTAATAATATAAAAATGATATTATATGGTGTATTAATATTATTTGTATTTTATTTGTTATTTTGTAGAATTTTAAAACAAGATGTAGTTAGAACTGGTATTATAGACAATAATAAGATTAAAGAAGAGAATAAAATGACAGGTTCAATATTATTTTCTTAGAGAGATAAAATAAATTTATATAATATATATTATATATATTATGTATCGTTTAAAAAAAGAACCATCAATTGATATTATAGAAAAAATATTTTATAAACAAGACGGCAATTCAGATATTTTTGAATCAATAGCGTGTATTGGTATCAAAGTGTTAAAAATTGTCTTAATTATATTAGTAGTTCGATGGCTATATAACAAATTTATGAGGAATCGTGAAGGTTTTGATGTTTCACAACCAGTTACTGATAATGTTAAGTCTTTGCATGATATATTAACAGCAGATTGTAGACCAGAATATTGCAATGCATTGGGTTGGATGGATGATAAAACGAAATTACCAAAAGATTATTCGTTAGCAAATTATAGTACATCAGATGGGTGTTGTGTGGTTCCTACCAAACTACTGGACTTTATTTATGTCAGCAAAGGTAATAATGGAACAATAATGCAAGAAGTTAACAAAGATATTAAGATGGATACATATATTAGAGATTAAGAGATAAATCATATTATGTTAAAATAATATATATAAAATATTAGTATATTTTATATATAGATGAATTTTTTAGTTGAAACTAAAACTGAATACACTTATCAATTAGTTAATATTATAACGCCATATTTATATGAGGGTTTTAAATCTATTTATGAGGAAGCGAAAAAAATATCAAAAAAAGGAGAGGAATTAAAAGTTTTTCAAACATGTTTACGCAGAATTCCTTCATGGACTCAGGAAACATTGAAAGCTGAAACTAAAAGGATTATGACTGAATCCAATTGTGCTGACATATTAGATGATCTATTGAAAGCAGTCATAAAATCAAATATTATGATTTTAACTAATACGCCTCCAGATGGTAAAAATAAATTAAAAATTAATTTTTTGATTGAACTTGATAAATTTATTCATAATTCTTATATTGAATCTGCTAAAAATATTTTTCAAAATCCTTATCTGTTCTTCGATAAATGCACACCTTTAGAACTCAAAAGAAATGAAAGAGAATCTCACGAAACTATTAAAAATAGTATTAATGATGCTATACGTAAAATGCTTCCTATTAATATGATCCTTAAAGAATATTTGGGACGTTCATATATAGATTCAATACAGAACGAGAATATTGACAAAATAGTTTCAGAACAAGACAAGACGAGGTTAACACATTTATTAAAATCAAATGAAAATGAAGAGGTAAAATATCAATTAACAAAAAATGTGCAGACTAATCCACAATTATTTAACAACATAAAAATTGGAGGCAATTTAGGTGATAAAACAGAAAAAAAAAATTCTGATTCAGACTCAGACCATAATTCTGTATCTAATTCTGCATCGATTTTGATTAATAAAAAGAGAGCGATATCACCATCGAAAGTGATGAATCCAATAGAGAAAGAGAGATATGAGATGCCAACACAATTTAGAAAATCTATTGGAGGCAGTAAAGATGACCATATATCTGCGAGTGAATCTTATATTCCACAAAATAATAAAAATTTGGCTATTTTTGAATCGTATAACAGACCTAATAATAAACAAAGTAATAATCATTCGAATACAAATAATATTGTTGTTCGTGATACTGTTATTAAAGGTGGATCAAAACGGTCATCTAAACATCAAACAGAAACACAATCAGAACAAAACACCAAAATATTCTCAAAAGGAGGTATGTATGCATCAGAAAAAGAGAAAGAAAAAGAATCAGAATCGATAACAATATCAGAATCATATAAAAAAAAGGAAAATACGACCCAAAAAAAGAAATATATAGATAGAGAATTTAATATATAATATTTTTTATCTATTACCATATTAAATTATAATGAATATTCAAACTGCTTTCATATATTGTTTTCTTACTATTCTCATCGTTTACATTTTTCTCTATCTTGAGAATAGATTTCTAAATGATGATATCCTCAAAAATAATACATCAAGTCGGAATCTACGTATTAGTATTTTATGTGGGCTCCTAATTTGGATCATTATAGTTTATTTTATTTATCAGATTGAAAGCACCATTCCCACAATTGCATCCAATAACCAACTTATTATTCAAGATAAATTCTAAATTTATAAATTTTTTATGTTATCCAATTATATAGTATATAATTAGATGGCAGCTCAAACTTATAATGTTAATGGTGCTTCACTACAATTACACGAATTTGATATGAAAACTTTGGTCTATAATGATGAAGGTAAATTTTTAAATCCACGAATTGCTATGATAGCCAAATCAGGGTCCGGTAAAAGTTGGGTCGTGAGAGATATCATGTATCATATCAGGGATATACCGTGTGGTACAATTATAGCTCCTACAGATAAAATGACGAAATTTTATAATGAATTTGTGCCACCTGCATTTACACATCATGATTATGAAGAATCAATCATTCCAAGAGTTTTAAAGAGACAAAAAGCAATGTTAGCGATGAATGAGACCAGAGTAAAACAAAAAAAATCACCCAGAGACGCCAGATGCTTCTTGATAATGGATGATTGCATGAGTAGCAAACATTTATGGTTAAAGGATCCATGCATCCTGAGTATATTTAATGAAGGTCGACACTATGGTCTTACATACATCTTAACAATGCAATATTCTTTAGGTATTCAACCAGAATTACGGTCAAATTTTGATTTTATTTTTTTGTTAGGCGAAGACCAATATAGCAATAGGAAGAGACTGTTTGAACATTACGCTGGTAGTTTTCCAAAGTTTGACATATTTGATCAGGTTTTCCAGCAAGTGACTGAAAATTATGGCTGTATGGTTATAAATAACAAAATCAAAAGTCTTGACATAACAAAAAAAGTGTTTTGGTACAAAGCAAAAAAAACTCCTGAGTTTATAGTCGGCGCTCCTAAATATCTTGAATGGAACAAAAAACATTTTGATGAAGATTATGAAAAAAAAGAACCAGTATTAGATTTAAATGCATTTTGCTCCAAAAGAAGAACCAATATCACAGTAAAACTTGTATAAAAATTGATTAAGGTTTGTTTTATCTTGATGGTATCATCCGAACAAAACTAACTAAATTAATTTTTTATAATGAAGCAGCAGAGATGTTATTATAAAAAATTGATATTATTATTTTTAGTCATTATAAACTATATGAAAAACTTTATATTTATTAGATGAAAATTACAAAATACTCTGAAAAATACAGTGCATTAAACAACGAAATTTGTAATGAAATTATGTCTAGTAATTATTCTAACGTTCAACATTTAAAACTATATGATATTTATTGTGATACAACTGTCAGAAATTATCTAGGAATAAAATGTAAACAATGTATCAAATGTGATTTTCGCGCATCATATAATTATATAGGTCATAAACCAACATATTGTAAAACACATTCAAGAACTGATATGGTCAATACTAATACTAAAAAATGTAAATATTGTTATAAGCAACCAGTGTATAATATTGAAGGAGGACCAGCATTATATTGTAAAGATCATGCATCTCCAAAAATGATAAATGTCGTTGCTTCGTTATGTATTGAAGATGGATGTCCAGTTCGTGCGACATTTAATTTCAATGATTCACAACCAATGTTATATTGTTCTGAACACAAAGTAAAAGGCATGATTTGTATTATGAACAAAAATTGTATTGTCGATAAATGTCCAATCACACCATATTATAACTTTAAAGGATTGCCAGCATTATATTGCAAGAAACATTCGTTTCAAAATATGATCAATGTTAAAAGTAAAAAATGCAAATATATTGGGTGTGAAATAATACCATCATATAATTATGTAAATATGGCAGCGTTATATTGTGTTGAACACAAATTAGATAATATGATTTTAGTTCGGAACACACTATGTGAAAATGCAAATTGTGAAAAACAAGCATGTTTTAATTATGCTGACAGTAAATGCGGTAGATTTTGTTCCACTCATAAATTAGTTGATATGATTAATATTTATTCTAAAAAATGTGAAAAGTGTGAAATAAGTGCTAATTATAACTATGATAATTGTAAAATTGCACGGTTTTGTGCTTCACATAAATTAGACAATATGATAAATGTATATAACAGGCTTTGTGAATTCACTGATTGTCCAATCAAACCAAATTATAACTATATTGGCAATAAAGGAGGACGATTTTGCAATGAACATAAATTAAATGATATGATAAATATTTATTTACATTATTGTGAAGATGATGAATGTGATACATTAGCAAATTATAATTATGAAAATAGTAAAACTGGAAGATTTTGTGCTACTCATAGATTAGAAAATATGGTGGATATAAAAACAATAAAATGTAAAACACCATTGTGTGATGTAAAAGCTAGTAATAAATATAAAGGATATTGTTTTGCTTGTTTTGTTTACACATTTCCGGATGAACCAATCTCACGCAACTATAAAACAAAAGAAAGAACAGTTGTTGATTATGTCATTGATAATTTTCCTAGTTTTACATGGATAGTTGATAAAAAAATTAATGACGGTTGTTCTAATAGGAGACCTGATTTATTGTTAGATCTTGGATATCATATTATTATTGTCGAGATTGATGAATATCAACACGATACATATGATATATCGTGTGAAAATCTAAGATTGATGCAAATATCATCTGATTTAGGTCATAGACCAATAATATTTTTGAGATTAAATCCAGATAAATATACTATTGGCAATATAATAGTACCATCATGTTGGGGTTATAATAAAAAAGGATTATGTGGTCTTATAAGTAAAAATATTGAGCAATGGCATAGTCGATTACAAGCACTAAAAGAACGTATTGAATTTTGGACTAAACCAGAAAATGTATGCACTAAAACAGTTGAAATTGAAAAATTGTTTTTTGACCAACAAATAGTGCAACAAATAGATCCACCGTCTGACAATAATTTAAAAACATCAAATGTATCTGTTGATTTGAATACTCAACCTCTACAATCACATCCAATCCAGAAAAGACGCAATAAAGCAAATCGAACAGTCCTCGATATTGCCAATATTTAAATATTTTTTTATACATTTACATACCTCTTTGTATCATTCCCTAAAGAAACAATATATGGTGTTGGATCACGAAACATATCTTTAAAAGTTGTAGATACACCATCCGGATAATTACTATCAAGGTTAAAATCTCTTGGAATAAATTTGTAAACAATTTTAGGACCATCACACATCACACTTGATTTGGACCATTGTGAAATCATTAAAATAATGCCGAGGATGGCAAAAACAATCATAATATTATTAAAATTAAGAGTGATTTTCATATAAATAAATCAAAGATAATTAATTTATTAAATTAATTATTTTTTTTATAAACACAGCACTTATTGAACCGATTGTATATTAGTCTATTCGATATCATATAAAAAATACCAATATGATTGAAATTGAGTTTTCCTAATTTGTTACGAAACATTTATATATATAAATATATAAAATGAAAAAATGTTTCACAATTCTCAGATAAAATCATTATTATTATTCAGCGTTTCAGTAATTAATTTGATGTTTTTAATGTCTTTATTACGATCATAAATTTTATTACGAAACATAACATAATTAGGTATCAATTTTGAAATATCATAGTCTCTATTAGTACATAAATAATGATTATCCAGTCGACCAACATTAATTGTACTATCTAAATGATCTCTAATTAAAAGACCAATCGCAACATCATCAATTACAGTTTTATCATATAAATGTTTATTAATAATAATTTGGTTAAATAATTTATTGCTCATAATTATACATGTTCCTGTCATAAATTCAAGTCCATAATATCTTTGATCATAGATGCCACTTGGAGGATCAATCCAAGATAAATTATGTAAAATTCCAGCATAGTCAAAATTAGAATTAATTAATATATTAGATAATTTAGAGAAATTAATGACTGTTGAAATATTACTTCTAATAATATATTGATATTCATCTAAATTTAAAACGAGTTTAACAATATCGAACGCTTTAATAGTTTTTTCTAAGATTCCAGGCAAAAATGTTTCAGTTCCTTTAATAAGAAGAATATCATCAATAATTGAATAATCATCATTAATATCATTATTAAATCTGTAAAACAGTGTTTTAACATTTGAATATTTTTTATAAAAGCAACTCAAATTATAATACATACTATTATAATGTTCATTATCAGAATATAAAACAAGATGTAATATTTTTAATGTGTTCATTATACGAATAAATATATATATATATATATATTTATATATATATATATATATATATAAATATTAACTTATTTATTCATAATTGATTTCAACAGGTGCGACTTTAATATATAAATTTTTAATAATCCATTGATTAGTTTTGCTGTCATATGTGCGAGGTTTATATAATATTTGCATTTTTTTGTTAAAATATTTTCTAACAATTTTATTGAATATTTTTATAAATGTTTTATCTTGGCAGACGTAATTATAATATTTTTCTTGACCTTTTGGTCCTTTAAATGTTGAACCATATTTTTTTATTGCTAAATCTTGGATTTTTAAATTTAATTTTTCTAATTTATCTGCTATTTCATCTGGTGGTTCAATTATATGGTTTACGTCATGTTTCATTCTGATAATATATATGCCTTCAGGAGCAATAATAATAGAACCTTGTACATGTCCTTCATTATAATGATAAGAGAAGTGATAAAGATCTGAGATAGAAGGGAATTCATATAAGATGCCATTAGGTGCACGACCGCCTGGATAAGGAGTTGGTGGGTGTGTGTGAAAAATATATTCATAATCGAGTGCATCTTTGAAATCTAGTGGTAATAAAATATCAACATCATCGTCATCTTCTCTTATAGATTTACCGGAGATGATAATGCGTTCTAATTTAGTTTTATCGAAATCGAGAATACCGGAATGTTCTGAATAGCGTAAATTGTTAGAAGAGTCAACATATTTTTTAACACCGCCATCATTAAGGAGAGCGTCTAATATCTGTAATTGATTTTGTGAGAATTTAATATATCGTGTTTTATATTTAATGACATGTTTAGCATTAAAATTGACAATATAACGTTTTTTGGATTCTTTAGATCCGCCATTGAATGTGAAATTAATAGGAAGTGCGAGATGATATTTATGTTTATGATTATAATTAGACATATCAGAAACTTTGCATAGTAAAGAGTCAGACAATAAATTATTTTGTTTGTTCATATAAAAGTCCATATTATTATTATTATTATTATAGATATTATAATAATAATATTGTTTAAAAAAAGGATTATCTGTTAAAATTATATTCGCTTGATAATTTTCTCATTGCTAAACATCTTTGTGTTGATACATATTCTAAATATTCATTTGGGTCGCATATTGCTGTCTGAAAATCAAAACTGACTCGTTCATCATCTTGTACAACACCAGGATTATAAAGACTATGTTCATCGCGACGTGGGAATAGAAAGCCGATACCATCTAATTGAATTCTAAATTTGCGAGAACAGAAAGTATCTTCGATGTAAGAGAGGGTCCAATTAGGTTTTCGTTCAGTAGTGGAGATGATCATAATTTTTTCGATATTTTTTTTGACTCTAAATTTGTGAATATAGCCGGGTCGGATGGGGTAATCGGCGCATCCTCGAATATAATCGGCAGCTAATCGACGATTGGGTGAGAAATAGGCAACTAATTTATCTTCACCAAGCCGTATATCGAAAGTATTAAATAATTCTTTATAAAGAGAGCCGTGATAAAGGATCGTGCCTTTTTGTATTGTAAATAGTGTTGTCTTTGAAGGTTCCATATAATTGAGTTTATCACGATTATATATGCTTGTTCTAACTTGTTGCATCACTTCTGCTTCGGATGGTCCTTTGAAAGTATCATTAGGTTCATAAAAAACATCGCGATTATTACCACCTGTTTGTTTACTTTGTTTATTAGACTCAATTGTTTGTAAATTAGAGTTAATATTGATAAAATTTAAATAATCTTTATCTGCCATAATATAAAACATATATAAAAAAATTGATATTTTTATTATTTATAGTATATATATATGAACAATAAAAATATTATAATGGAACTACCTATGCAACAACTTAAAACTCGATCTTATGACATTTTTGATGTCAAAGAAACTACTAAAGAAGATAAATGGAATATTGTTAAACACCGAAATCGCGATAGATCAGTTGTTAACAGTCAGGCAAGCGAACCTATTAAACTTTCATCAAGATATAGTATTTTTGATGAAAAAATTGCAGCTGATAAAGAAAAAATGTTGACAAAAGCTGAATCTAAACCAGACACTGTTAAAAATTCAAGATACACTGTATTTGAAGAAGCTGCCAATCCTGAATCGAAACCAGATGCAGTAAAAAAATCACGATATAATATTTTTGAAACAGTGGCAGAATCGAACAGAGAAAAAAGATCTCAAAAGAAACCTGAAACTACATCAAAAACGAGAAATATAGATGTTCTCGATAACATGAAAGATAGATTAGATGAAGAGAGAGAAGAGAAAAGAGAATATTATAGTCATATTAAATTTAGTAAAGATGTGAATGCGAAACCATTATTTGAGGTATATTCAAATAACCATAATAAATATCAGAAGAAAGCCAATATTAATAATATGGAAGAATTTCCATCATTAGGTCCCGTTATAGTTTCTACGGAAGCAGCATCTATTGAAATTGAAAGTAAACCAGTTGTAAAATCAGCTTGGAAGAAATTATAAATAAAAATGAAATTAATAACATATATTTTTTTATAAAACAAAAGTAAAATATAAATATTTAACAAAACAATTTTTTAGTTTTAGGAGTTATGATGAGTTTACTATTGGTTTTATCAATTTTTATAATAATTTCGATATGTTTAATATCGATTGGGTAATCTTTACATAATTGATAAACTTCTTTTATCATATTTTTTTCAATCAATACATATATTAATTTATTGATATACAATAGATCGTCTAAATTTTTATTAGTAATAATTGGTTGTAGATTAGTAATATTTTTACGATTAATATTTTTAAGACTTGTTTTATTTAGGTCAGCACTAAAATCCATTCTATAATTAACAATTTTATTTGAATTAACTATAGTTTTATCTTTTGAACAATTTTTTTGAATATCTTGGACCATTGTATTGATGATATATGATGTGTCACATATTGTATAAAATCCGTGTATATTTTGATTATTCCAATTCTGATCAGTATAAATATTCGTTTCTATTACATCACCTTTACTTATTGAATCACAAATACGTCTACTAATATCTAATTGTTTTAATAAAATATTATTATTATTAGAAGGTGCACATCGTGCAAACATACTTTTATAATAATTTTCATAGATCATGAGTGGTAAAAGGACTTTTTCAGTTTCGTATAGGTCCATACAAGTATTAATTGATTTATAAGAATCAAGTATTTCTTTGCTTGCTTCATATAATCCAATATCAATATCTTTTTTTTTAGAGAAGGTAAGAAAATTTTGTAATTTTTCAACAGTAATTTCAACGAGACCAAATGTAAGATAAATATCATTTAAAATAAAGATAAGATTGCGTATATCAAATTGTGCATATTTAATGATAGTATTAATAACTTTAGTGTTAGTGATAATCATTTTTTCATTTTTAATAATTTTATTAAAGATTATTAATAATTCGCTGTTTGTTGGATTAACGAACTCATATTCAATACATGATTTTTTAATATCTGATATCAATTTGCTGTGTTGATTATTTGAAATAAATATTATTGGCATTATCTTGTTCTTATCATTGTTCTTACATAATTCCAATAAACTATCTTTTTCACTTGTCAGTGTAATTGTCTCCGTATCATCTATTATAAGTGCAAACTTTGTATTATTTTCTTTATTCGTTAAAACATGATAAATATTTTGTTTTTGGTGGCAACTGTTGAGAACTTCAGATATAGTTTTTTTATTTTTAATATTATTAGAAGACAATGTTTTTACAGTGTAATTAAGTTCATTTAACAAAATATTTAATGAAATATTTTTTCCAATACCATGATTACCACTTACAATGATTGTTCCTGGTTGATTTTCATTTTTAAAATTTTCTAACCATGATCTGATCTGTTTTATTTTGTCAATATTGATAATTAAATCGTTTGTTGTTTTTGGCTCGTATTTTTCAGTCCATATATTTTGTTTATTCATTATTTATATTTATATATATATATATCTAAATAATAACTTATTCTTAATTGATAATTCAATTTTTTTATATAGGTCTAATAAGTTATTATGATGTATAAGAACTGTTTAGACCTTTAAAAAAAATGAAAAAAATATGTATAATAAATGAAAATATAAAATATAATATATAATATATATTATGGTTGATAACACTGAATTAGTGATAGAGTTGCATCATGGCAATGATCATAATTACAAACTAAATGTCAATAATCATACTACAATATGTGATATAAATAGGATAATATTACAAAAGGAAGGATTTAATGAAGAAACACATATGATAAAAATAATATACAGAGGTAAATTGAGTATAAATAAGATGCAAAAAATGAAAGATTATATAAATGATATAAGATTATTAACAGATGAGAGTGAATTACAGTTTGGAGAGGAGATATTACAAATGAATTATATAATAATGAGGAAGGAGCAGACAGAAGAGTATATAGAAGAGAAGAAAATATTAAAAAAGATAGGTTTGAAAGAAGGGATTAATACAGATGATTTATTAAAAAAACACAATGGAAATATATATAGATTATTAATAGAGAAATTGATTATAGAATAATACCATATAAAAATAGGATAATTATAAATGTAATTCAGAACAGATCATATAGTGAACATATGAAAACCGAATAAAATTATAAATAATAATCTAATAATAATATTTAATAATAATATATAGATTTATATTTTTTTTATTTTCAGTTTATAACAAAAAAAAATTTATATTATATATATTTATAACTTATAAATGAGTTCGATGCAAGGTCAAAATATGTCTCGTAAAATGACTGGCGATGCCGGATATGCTGATGCTATGAAAGACGTTCAGCAACTGATTGCTGATGGAACTACAAGTGTATCAGCAGGTTTACTAAACAAGCTTAGAAACAAATACTCTGATAGCAACATTGTTGATATGATAGTTGACAACCTGACTGAACGAGTGAACACAATTCGTGTTCGTGCTAATAAATTCGCAAAAGCAGTCCTAAAAAATTCCAATCAAAATACTCCTCTTCACAGTATGTTAAAACGGGCTGTTAAGTACAGAGAAAAACTCGGTTTAAGCGATGCTGAATTTGAATTCTTCAAACGTATCCTTCATACTACTCTTCAAGGACGTGATAATGGTATCAACACCGATAACCAAGTTCTCAACACTAATCTTTCTCGTGCCCTCGGAAATGTTGATGCTGACAACTTTGAAGGACTTCATGTTGAACAAGCGGACTATGCTTACTTAAACGAAATCATTAAAGCACACGCTGCTTCTAAACAACTCCATTCAAGTATTGTCATCCAATCTATGATGTATCGTTCATTTGCTGGAGAAGCGTTGAATGGTACTTATGAATCTAGCCGAAACAACGCATCATGCTATATCCACCCTGTTATCGCTGCTTTCTTTATCCCTAAAATTCCATTGTTCGAGGAAACTTTCTTGCTCGCCAACATCGCTTACATCGTTAAATGCCGATATGAAAAAACTAAAGTTATGACTGCTCCTGATTACCTCCTCTTATACTCCCTAATATCAGACCCGACTGATGTTGTTTGTGATATTGAATCTCCATTCAAGGATCTTCGCAACCGTGTCCAATTACAGGAAACATTGTGGCAATCTGTTCTCGCTATTCGTAATGGACGATATTATGATTGCAACAGTGCTACCTTTATCCAAGCTGTTGATAACTGCAAAATTAGCAACGCTGATGCTCCTGATGTTATCTATCTTGGGGATGAAGCAACCGTGCTGAGACGATTACTTGGTGCATTTTCATTCAGACCGATTGTTGTGTCAACTGTTCCTATGTTTGGTGTAGTGACTGCCAACACTGCAAACTTTCCAGTAATGATGAACCGTGTTTCAGCTGTTCCTATGATCACTGTTCGTCTGCCAGTAATGACTGCCAATGACCAAAACGCTGTTTCATTAGCTGACAGTATGAAGGATCCCCAATATTACCTTGAAAATGGTGTATTGGTTCCTAAGGTCCAAGAAATTCTATACACTCGTGGTGTCTTAATCTTCCATGTTACTCGTCGAACTCAAATTCCTCGATACCAAAAGATGATTAATCCTGGAAACTGGACTGATTTACTCCCAACTATCTCTGCATATGAACGAATTAATAGTCGCCCTGTCACTGCTGAAAACAATATCCAAGTAGGATTTAGTGCAAGTGTTATGGGTTCAAATGCTGTTGAAAACCATCTCCTCACTTCAATTGTTGCTCTCAATGTTAGCCCTGTTACACCGGACCTTATTATTGGAACTTGTGCACTTTTAGTTAATGGCGACAGTGTCGCTCAAAAATACTTAATATATAACCCTCAATATGCTGCTATTGATATGAATAGTGATACCGCTGAAATTTCCAGACAACACCCTATCAGCAGATTAGATTTAGAAAATGACCAAATTGAACGCTCTTTCAGTGAACTGTCCGCAAGATATGGAACCATCTACATCTACCGCCAAGAGACTGATACAGAACGCGTTCTAACTATTAATTAAATAATTCATATAACAAACATAAAATTAAATATTTACAATATAAATATTTAATTTAAAATATTTAGATAACTCAAATAGTAGATGGTAATGTTCTTTGACCTTTACTTCCAACAAATAATGGATTTGCAATATAATTTGCATTTTGTATTGTGTCCAAATAATTAACTCTTGATTGCATTTCAATAATAACATATGGAACTATCGTATAGACAACCTTCGTGTCCAATTCATAAATCTGTTCTTTTAAATTAAATGGCAAATTTTGTCCATATGTCTCATATATCGGATTCATTACCGCTATTATATGCTCCATCTTCTGATATGGTATTAATACTTTTGTTTCTCGATATACTTCCTTCAATAACCATTTTTGTATTATATCAATATTTCTGGCTGAAAAAAATGTGTCCTTTATTATATACCTCGCATCTATATTATCTCTCTCTAAATCATTATAACCTTCTTTTAATGCTTCAGATACTTGTTCATAATATTGTTCTGGATGATCTGAAGTCAATAAAAAAGAAGCTTTTTGAAGATCAACTAAATATCTCGACATTTATATTTATAATAAAGAAATAAAATAATCTATTGTTATTTTATATTATTTTATATTATGAATACCAAACAATGGATCTCAAAAATTAATTCTATTTCTGATTCCTTCTTACTCAACAAACAACATATACTTACTTTTATTAATCTTATCTCTTCTAAATATTTAACTCTTGTTCACATCGATTTTCCTATCAAAATTAAAAATATTATTAAACATAAGGATTATATACTGATTTGGGATTGTGAATTTCAAGTATTTAAATCCCCTCGTAAATATAAATGTAATAAAACACAGTTTGAAACAACAAATGGACAAAAAATGATTAGATGCATCTCCGAAATTGGCATCATCCTGATTCTTAATATAAATAACTCATTTTATTTAGCTGGACTTTTTCATTGTGCATTCCTTAATATGCGTCTCTCTAATGATATTTCCGATTTCACACCATACTACCACGAATATATGTCTATACAAAAAAAATCTCTTGTTAAAATTATAGATATTGAACAAAACATCTATCCACATCTAAAATTTGAAAAAATTTGGAATAATTTTATCAAACATAAAAATTCAGATCTCTTATCACAAGATATTATTAAACTTACAAGTAATAAAATATTACGATCCAGTAAATATATACTATCTACTTTTAATAAACAAATCTTAAAACTTATCCCGTTAATCCAATCATTGCCTCCTTTTAATGATGATATCGTATTAACACCTGATATTATAAAATTAATAGACAAAATAATTGATAATTTAAAAATCATTATTTATAACAATACTATTTCACAATTTAATAAACATCATCATAGTTTCAAAAAAATTCTCAAAATTTACCTCAATGATAAATATATACAAAATATACTTGTTAACATTGATAATCATAAATCTGTTATGCATAATCTTAATCTTATTATTAGTGATATTAATTGTCTCAATATTGTAAAAGGTCAAAGTGATATTATTGCTGTTATTAATCATAACCTTTTCTTAAACAGATGCCATAATTCTGTGTCAAATAATAATATTATAGATATTGCAGATTATAATAACAAAATACACGAATTGTGTTCATCTGCCAAATTATATGAATCATATGTATGTTTGTCTAATAAATCTATTCTGGATAATGAAAAATACAAAGAGGAATCAATATTAAATTTTTTAAAAAAATATATGGATTCAGACTTTAAACCACATAATCCTTTAGTAGATGCTTATTATACTCTACAGGTTTTTATTTTTTTTAATCTTTTAAATAAATATATATAATCATATTATATGAAATTCATTATTATTGCACTTATTTTTCTCGTTTTATTTTTGCTATCTAATAAAACTATTAACGAATCTTTCTATGAACCACGAATACATATTATCGGACCTTCCATTAATAGACTCTCACCTACTGACGACAGTTTCCAAACAAATTATGCACAAAATATCGATCCTTACGACTTAAATCTTAAAAATAATAATATATTTTTAACATCATATCAAAATAATAATCGTGATACATTAAACGACTATAATATACGAGAATCTATCATTTATGCATCCATTAAAGAAATATTAAATGAAACTAAAAATAAATTAAATAATAATAATCCACCTATTTATTATACAGTTGGTAGTTTAGGAAAAAATAAATATAACCTCATATTATCCGATCATAATAAGAAATTTTATCCAATTATCAACACAATTTTTAATTCAATTAATGGTATCGCTAATAATGCTGTTTATGTTAAACCTACCAATATTACCCAATTCGATGCACTTTTTAATCCTGATTTATCTATTTACATTATTAACTCTGTTTTTGATATAGATGTTAATCATCCATTAGATACTATTTTCAAAAATAATAAAATAAAAAGTGTGTCTTCAAAGAATGAGCTACCATTGCAATTAATTATTAAATTCAGCATAAGGTCTCAAGCATTAGATCAGAGTCAAGAAACCAATCCAAATATCTATATTAATGATTTATCTGTAGTTATTAAAAAATAATAATATATAATTAATATATATATGACAGCTTGTTTAATTAAATCAATTGTTTTCTATTTTTTAATTGTGTCTATGTTGATGTTTATTAAACCACAATGTTTATATTATGATCTACAAAAAACTAAAATCAAACCATGGAATCTGTTTTTACATACTAAAAATATTAATGATCTTATTACGATTCACTCTTTAATCTCTATCATATGTATCGTCTCTATACTTATCACTTTATTATAGCGGGGACTATTTTAAATGACACGATTTAAAATTATTCTTTATAAATTTTTGCTTTCTTTCTATATTTCATTTTAATTTCTTTTATATCTTCTTTTGTTTTAGTTAATGATGATTTGAAATAATTTTTATAAGTTTTTAGTTCAATATATTTTATTGATTTTCTAATTGATTTCTTAATTAAATCATAACTCATTGGTTCATCACGTTTCATATAATACTTTAATTGATTGAAAAATTTCTCTATTGGATTCATATAATGATGGTATGGTAAAATATATACAAAATCATTTTTGCTTTTTATAATAAAATCTTTAACTTCTTGATTTCTATGACAACTTGCATTATTTATTAATATTAATTTATTCTTTTTACCTTCTATAAATTGTTTAATAAATTCAATTAATCGACAATGGTCTGAACCTGCTTTTTCATATAATATCCAATCTAAAACTCCTTTCGTAGTTATTGCCATAATTAAAGTATATTTAACAAAAACTTTATTATCTTTTGTTGTTTTATTTAAGCGTTTACCTATTATTTCTCTTCCTTTGTTAGGATGTAAACCAATTGAAATACTTGATTCATCAATTGATATAATATCATCTAAATTATATTTCTTAATTTTTGAATAAAACTTTTTATATTCTTCTTCATAATTAATAGGTTTATTATATCTTAAATCTGGTTTATGTGTTATTTGAACTTTTTTATAAGTCAAATTTGCAAATTTAATAATATTACTTAGATGTGTTTTAGATAATGTAATATCATTAAATTTTTTATGAAAATAACCTAATATATCAGTTAATGTTATAAATGGTTTTGTTTTTATTAAATTAATTATAAATTCAACATGACCTTTTCTAACTTTATAAGCTCCTTCTTTTCTATCTTTATTCTCAACAGTTCCATACTCTAAGTATCTTCTAACCCATCTAACTAAGCTATATTTTGAACATTTATAAATATCACACGTATCTCTTAAACTTAAATCATCATTATCTAAATAATATTCAACTGCTGATAATTTATAATCGGTTGATTTATGTTTACCCATTGTATAATAATTATAAGTAATAAAATTATTTATAATTATTTATTAAATCTTTTATGTCTTATTGTTTCTTTATGATTATTAAATGATGTTTCTGAGAAAACACCAACATCGCATGTATCACAATAATATTTAAATTGCTGTTTTCTCTCTTCTTTTGTTGAATGATTATTTAATTTATGAGTTAAATAATTATTTTTATTAGTTGAAGAAAAATCACATTTATCACAACTAAATAATTCTTTTTCTTTTATAGGTTTCTTTCCACGTTCTCCAGTTTTATGTAAATCTGTTTCATTATGTTGAATTAATGAATACCTAATATCTGTTCCATAATTACACTTTTCACAATAATATTTATAATTATTCATTTATTAATATAATTAATAGATTAATTATTTTTAAATAATTTTACAAAAAAATTATAAAAATAAAAATAACAATATATAATATATGACAATTATATTTTTTCATGGATTAGGATGTTCTAAAAAAAGTATAAATTATATTTATAATGGTAAAATATATAATAAAAATAATTTTATTAAACTTTTAGAAAAAATAGATACTGTATATATTCCAGAAATTCCATATACTAATGTTTATTATTATAGCGAACATACATTTATGAAATCAATGTATAAACCTATTAATGTTTTAAATTATGATGATCTTTCATTAGATAAATATATTACAAATTTATATAATTCAATCGATAAAAAAGTTTATAAAGCTCCTTATATTATTATGGGTCATTCTCATGGAATTTACTATGCATGTGAATTTGCAAAACAATATAAAAAAGAAATTAAATATATAATATCACTAGATGGTTCATGGATTACTAATGAATTAAATAAACAACGATTATTAACATGGAAAAATAAAGGCAAATTAATTCCAAAAATAAATAATCAAAAAACATTAGATAATATTATAGATAAAATTAAGAATGAAAAAGATAATTCAAAATATATAAGTATGATTTTTGATTATGTTAGAGGAACACATACTAAATTTTGTATGAAACAAAAATATGAAAATATTAACATACCATTTATAACATTTAGAGATTTTAATTCAGATGTAAAAGATAATATAATTATGAAACAATATAATAATATGGTATTGCAGGAAAATAACATATTAAGTAAATATACAAATCACATTATTTATGTGTTATTAGATGCAACACATGAAATATGGTTAAATGATAATTATAAAAATACAATTATTCAAACTTTAAGATTATTAATTTAATTATATATTTATGCGTTTATAAATATATAAAAAAATAAATATATAGTATTATATATGAAAGCAAAAGTCAAAAAGAAAAAAGATGAAAATCTTAATTTTGATTATATGAAGACTACTAAAGACAATATCAAAAATGTTATTCGTGATGAAAATCTACTGTCTACCATTAATGATATTGTCATTAGAACTAATAAAATAGTTATTCATACTTATCAATTTTTGAAACTATATCTACTTAATTTATATAAAAATAATAAATCATTCCCAAATATTAATAAAGAATTTATTTGTGATATTTTCAAAGTTATTACTATTAGAAAATGTAATACTGGAGGATACACTGAAGAAAATATGCCAGAACAACAAAAAACATTACAAGATTTTTATGATAAATATTACAAAGAAACAACAATTGAAGATGATATTTTATATTATGATAAAATGTCTTATATTCTTGCTTATGAGGCTATTGATATGGAAACTAATATTAATGTTAATATTCAAGAACATTTTTTACAACATTTATATAAATTTATTAACATATCATTAGATATTAAAAGTAAAAGAGATAAAATAACTGAAGAAAATAAGGATAAAACTATTAGAAAAGAAAAGCATAAAGAATTAACATCAGAAATTAATTTAGTTAAGAAAGATTTAACATCTTTTTCTGAATTAAAATCAAATCAAAAATATCATCAATTTATTAAAGAACAAAGAAAATTAATTTATGGTAATAAAGTAAAATTTGATGAAGATAATATTGTATATGACTTGAAATCTAATACACAAACTTATTTGAAATCAATGTTTTATATTGCATCTGAATTAGAAAAGATATATGATAATATCAAAATCTATAATGAAAATATTACTGATGATGAGAAAAGACAGAAACAAATTAGATTATTTAATGTTATACCATTGAGAACTAATATTATAAGTAAACATATAACATTGGATACTTGTGGGATTTTATCTAATTTTTTAGATAAATCACAAAAAACAAAAGAAGATAAGCCTAAAATTGAGTCTGATAGTGAAACAAAAATTAAATATAGTGAAAAATGTAAAAATAAGAAAGTAAATACTGTTCATGATATAACTGTTTATAATTATACAAAAGATGATAATCAAAATATGGTTTGGAATCATTTTTTTAAGTTAAATAAAAAAACATTCAAGAAAAATAAATATGAATTTAATCATATGATTAGGACAGATGGTATTTCTATTTGTGTTTTATTTGTATTACTTGAAAATGGTAAACCTATGAGCAAAGCAAAAGGTAAAAAATTAAAAGGTTTCTTAGATAGTAATTATATTGAAAATATTAAAAATATTAGCGAAATTAATAAAAAGTTTGCTGTTGCAGATCCCGGCAAATCAGATATTTTTTATTGTGGTAGTAAAAACGAAAACGATGAATTAAAAACCTTTAGATATACACAAAAACAACGAACATTAGAATTAGGAACAAAAAAATATAGAAAAATTATAAATAATGTTAATACAGAAACAAAAATTAATGACAAAACAATAAAAGAAATAGAATCAACATTAAGTTTGGTTAATAGTAAAACAGTTAATTATGATAAATTTAAGGAATATCTAATTGAAAAAAATAAAGTAAATCATAAATTATTTAATCATTATCAACAAAAGTTTTTTAGAAAATTCAAATTAAATTCATATACAAATACACAGAAATCAGAATCAAAATTAATTAATAATTTTTCGAATAAATATGGTAAACCAGAAGATACTATTTTTGTAATTGGTGATTATGATACTGGAAGTTATAATATGAAAGGAGTTGAACCAATTATATGTAAAAGAATTAGAAGAATATTTAAAAATGCTGGATATGAATCATATTTAATTAATGAATATTGTACATCAAAATTCTGTAATTGTTGTCATAATGAATTAGATAAATTTTTAATTAGAAAGTCAAACAAACCTAAAGATATTATGAAGAATAAAAACATATTAGTAAATGGTCTTCTGCGACATGAAGTTGTTAATCCTGATGGAGAGCAAGAACATTTACAAATATGTAAAATTTATCATAATAGAGATAAGAATGCAGTTCAAAATATGATATCAATAATAGAAGAACTAAAAAAGACAGGAAAAAGACCTTTACAATTTACTAGAAAAATCGTAGAGGCAAATTAAATTCATTCCCGTTCCGCGACGGTTCAGAAGTATTTATATTTCTGGAGGCTAAATTAACATTAGCCGATATACCCAAATTTTTATAGTGGGCGTTAAGATTATTTTTTTTGATATAAATCGTGTCATTTAAAATAGTCCCCGCTGTAAAATAAATTTAAAATGGATTCATTAAACGACCATTGCTTTTCATTTTATTTAAATTACTCTTTATTATATCCACATTCTTCTGATGATTGTTATTTAATACCTCTACTGTTTTTACTTTATTATGCATCTTATTGATTTCTGACTTTAATAAAACTACATCAGAACATAATTTATTATTTTCAGTAATAACATTACTAACTAAATTAATTAAATTTTCAACTAAACCAGATAACTCATTAATTTTGTTGTTCAATCTTTCTTCTATATTATTTGTGATTGGTGTTATTTCTAAAATATTATTTTCTGGACCATCAGTAGGACCAGTATTTGACTGGAATTGAATCTGAGAAGAATTTAATTTTGCGTGAAAAGATTGTAATAATTCAGAATCATGATTATTTTCAGTCAGATTGTTCATTTTTGGTTCAAGAACTTCTTTTTTAAATATTTCTCGGATGGGATTTGAATTGTTATTAAATTTATTAGTTAATGCGTCGACTAATTGATTTTTTAAATGTTGAGTTTGATTATCCATAATATATAATATATAATATAAAATAATAAAAAATAATTATTTTATCTTAAACAATTATTTTTTCAAGAACAATCTGTTTTGTTTGGTTTAACAGGTTTATTATTTTTTTTTTTAAGATCAGTTAAAACTTTTTCTAATAATTGTTTACCTGAAGGCATAAAATTATCTTCTGAAACTCTATTTTCTCTCGGTCTTAATTTATTAAAAAATGGATGTGTTATTAGTATCTCTGCTGGTGTTGTATATTCAATATCACATAATAACCGCCCTCGTTCATTTATCAGTCCTGATTTCGCAAGTTCTGGTGGTACTATACTATCAAAAAATTCAAATACTTGTTTAGGAACCGTCTTACATTCTCTAAATTGTTGAATAAATCCTGGATTTTGTAAACTTACCATAAAAAAACATATATCATAAAATCTATTTTGTCTATTTGAAATATTCATTTGATTGGTCCATTTTGAGTTCACTTTTGAATTTTCTACTATTCCACTTATACACGCAAAATCAAAATCCCATAGTTTGATCTGATAACCAATATTTGGTATAAAAAATTCTGTTCCATCAATATCATAATGAAAAAAATTACCTTGAACACCTTCATCAATACGCTGTATCAAAATATTGTTGGCTTTCATATCATTATGTCTGAATCCTGGATATTTTTTTTGTATAACAGCTAATACAGATAAAATTTGGAAAAGAAGAACACGCCATTCTTTTAATTCAATATTTTGGAGATTGTTTCTCATATATTCTAATAAATCGCCACCATTCGCCCATTCACTTATTAATATTGACACTGTGTTATGTAGTTCTTTATTATTGTATTTCTCTACAAATGCATCATACTTTTTATTGCTTACATATTTATTTGTTTTAAGACTGATAAATGGTTCAATATATGAATTAAATGTTGCTAATGGTAATACTATATGTGGCGTCTGATTTGTTATTACAAATTGACTTAATACTTTCAATATCTGTAATTCTGCATTTTCTGGTCTCGTTTTGTTATCTATATCCGCATAACCTTTCTCAATCGGAAATGCTACCACTTTTACCGCATAATGAACACATACATTTTTATTATTATCATCTGGATGAAATATCCCTTGAAATGTATGACCTGTTGTTCCACTTTTAATATATTTCAGTCTACCACCTATTTTCGTTATTACTTCTGAAAAATTATATGTTTTTTTATTTATATGGTTCTGATAATATTCTGTCTCGTCTGTATTCGTCGACAAATCAAGAACTGGAGCAATACCTGTTTCTTCTAATAAAAATTTAATGAACTTAAGCCTGTCATTAATTTTTACATTTTTTTCATTCATTAAAACTGTTTGTTGGTACAATTTAATATTACGTTCAGAACTGTTCATCTCTTAATTTATATTAACTAATCTTTATTTATATTATAATTTTTAACTAATTATAATTATTTATATAATTTATTAATTTAATACAATTTAATACAATTTAATACAATTTAATACAATTTTTATATCTAAATTATATTAAATTTATTTAATTTATTTTTTTTATACATCATTTTTCCAATAAATTTGAAACTATTTGTTTTTGATCCTCTAAACTAATTTTTAATTGTTTCAAATTATATTTCATATCTAATTCAATCTTACACTGTGTTATGTCAAACATTCTAATGTCCCTTATTAATATATCCATTATTATACCACTTATTGTATTCATCATATCCATCTTTTTTGGATAAGTATATTTTATTTGAAATGTCTCCTCTATCTTTTTTATATTTAATATCCACTTCTCACTCTCATATATCCTCTTCAATATACATATGTTTCGAATCATTATAAACTTCTTTAATCTATCAAATATAATATGATTACCATCATATGACTCAATTAAATTAAATATTTCATGTGGTTCGATTTTATGAGTAATTAGAATATTTTTGATATTAGTATGAACATCATTATATATTTTAAAATTGTCCAGATTAATTGATTTGAATGATATATCAGCTGGTAGTTCTACATTATCAAGAATTTTAGAATTTAAAATTGTGTCAAGTAATATTTTTTGTATTGGTGTTAATCTATTTTTTTTGTTTTCCATAATATTAAATATATATATAAGTTATTAAATATACACAAATTATTTATAACTTATATATATTTATGGTTATCAATGATTTTTTTAAAAATTTTATCATTTTTGGTCTTATCTATTTGTTCGTTGTTTGGTTCGATTATGTTTATACTCAACAATCCGTTCCTATCGGTGTTTATGGTTTAATTGGTAATAATGGATCTACTGGTCTGTCTGGTCAATTCGGACCTAATGGTATCACTAATCCACATAAATTTATTATTAATAATATTGTTTACAATAAAATTGGCTCTGTTGGTCCTACCGGATTGCAAGGAATTAATGGACCTCCAGGTATCGATGGTTTTAGAGGTCCTATCGGTATTAAAGGACCAGATGGACCATTTGGTGCTATTGGTGAACAAGGTGATAGTGGAATACAAGGATTACCAGGTGTCAAAGGTGAAGACGTGAATTGGTATTTATCGAATACCAACAAACAGGATTGTGTAGATGGAATATATAATGAAGTGGGAGATAGTATGTGTCCAGAGAAAACGATAATGGTTGGTTTACAAAATATAATCGGGACGGAAAATTTGAAAGTGAAATGTTGTAATTTGACAACAAATATTGAGGTTCAACAAGAAAAATTCAAATTAATTAAAAAAGGATTGTCAACAAATCCAAATAATCCGTTTAATGATCCTTTAATTTATTAAATTTAAAATTATAAAATTAATAAATATTATTTTTATAATCTGTTGTAATAATATTAGATTACATAATGCAAAATTCTAAATTAGGACTCCCGGACTATTATGGCAATTACAATTATCCCATTTATAATGGCAAGGTTTTGGTTGATCCAACTATCTCTAATCTACCTATTGAACCAATTACTCTGAAATCTCTCGACTCTCAATCCATCAAACACCCTAAAAATAACTATTTTTTTCATTTCCTTATTGTCGCTATCTTAATTATCGCTTTAATCGCAGGTATCGTTTATTTATATAGACGTATTACCTTTTTATCATCCTATCTCGATACTGATTATAAAAATGTTATTACGGATATCGCTTCTTCTAAAAGTAATGATACTTTTAATAACAATTTTAATAATAAATTTAATTTACAAATTAAAGACACCACAAATCAAATATATTCCAATATTAACAAAAATATTCAGTCCGAAATCATCCCAACTATTAATGCTAATAATTCAAAACTTTTTATACCAAGCACGACTGATGGTGTCCGAATTGCGAACTTTAATAAAAAAGCGCACGTTCTCCTATCTAAAAATACAATGATTTGCGAGAATATTGAAGATCCAAATTCTTGTACTTGTTTGTTTGATACTTGTGATATGTTTAATTTGGCACATTATTTATTAATTGATAGACAAACTGGATTTACTGATCCAGAATCAACTGGTATTGCTTTCTCTGGTAATATTGTCCCTATATCTGTCGATGAAAATAATGTTCGTATCACTAATCGATTTTCCATCTCTTTCTTTATTAATATTACCAAAACTGTTCCAGAAGATCGTATCATTTTTAATTGGGGAGGCGATGATTCCCTATTACATTACCCTTCTTTGGTAATTCGAGGCAATAGTGAACCTGATTATAATGGATTATATCGGAATTCTCTCGAAATTAAATTGTCTAATCTCGGTAAAGATGGCGTTTTTAATGTAACAAGTGATGTTCGAGGTAATTGTCTTGAAAATATTCCATTATATGTCTGGAATCACATCATTATTACAGCTGATAAAACACAAATTAATATTTATTTAAATGGTAAATTAGCTAAGACAATAACAACAATCCAAAATGTACGTATCGGAGATCCAGACCAATGGATCTATGTTGGTAAACCTCTCGGTGAACCAATCCTCAAAAATCCTCATGGTATTTTATTAGCCAAAATGAGGATTTTTCCAGATGTTATCCCCAATGATCTTATTATTAATTATGCTAATGAATTTATTAAAAACTAATTATATCATTTTTATATCATATTCATAATGATTCCCATATATTTTACCATTATATGACCATCTCATTATTGATTTATCTATTTTTTGTTCCATATAATTAAATTTATTTGGGACAATTATATCATCTTCTAAATAGATCTCAATATTTTTTACTACTATTTCAACTTTGTTATTTTGCTTTTCTTCAGTTACTTTATGATGTGTTAAAGAACTATTAGATGTGTCTTGTAATGTAAAGACAAAAGATGGAACTATGTCAATTATATGTTTTGACATTTTTTTCCATCCAATTAAAGCTGCATTTAATGGATCTTTTGCATTTATCATATAATTAAAACTACCATCAATTTGAGGATTAATAATTTTGTATATTGGCATTATAATAATGCGATAAAATATTTTATAATGTCAACTATATTATTATAATTATTTTTCATAAATAATAATTCATCTTTTCCTATCATATTCTCCATATATGGTATTTCTGCCAGAGCACAATAATATTTCTTATCATATATCTGTATATATTGACATATCTCATCGTATAATCTGTGATATTTCATTCTCTCATCAAATTTTAATATACCTTTCTCTATTTTTTCAAATTCATCTATTAAATATTTATGATCATTAAATATATTATTTTTTAATATATTATTTTTTATGATGTTATATAGTTCGTTATTGTCATTTCTAAATGAATTTATAATGTTTAATATTTTTGTTCTATCAAAATTTGTGTAAGTGATGTTAATTTTTTCTTCCAGTTCATTAGTTGACAATCCTTTGATGCTATAAAAATTATAATCAATTTTTAACAATATTGTTTTTATAAAATCAAATAAATCCATATTATATTTAATCCTACGTTTAACACTTTCATATTTATCATAACTTGACAGTATTAGTCCATAATCTATTAAACAAAACTGATATCCATATGATGGAACTTTCATATTCAATTGTTTTAAATTTATTATTTTGTTTTCATCTGTTTTACGATAACATATATTTTTACTGTGAGTATCAATATTAGTATAATTATTTTTGTGTAATATATATGTTATATACATAAATTGGATTATCATACTGTTGATTTGTTTCGAATTTAATTGATTATTCAATATTAAATTATTTAATTCTCCATCTTTCAAATCCAATAAAACATCTAAACATTTCTTACTGTTTAACAATATAATATAATGTTTATTTTTCATTTTGTGTAATGAAGGAGTCCATTCAAAATTACAATTATCATAAAATTTATAATCATACATTTCCATAAAAAAATTTCTGTCCGATTCATCCAATTTATTTATAAATTTTAAAAACAATAATTCTGTTAAATTAGTATCATTGTCTTCTTCATACACTTTTTGTCTTTTTAATGCATATGTTTTTCCATTTACATCAACTTTATATATCACACCGATGGAGCCAGTGTCTATTTTATCTAATATTTTCATACTGTTAATCATTATAATAATGCAGTAAAATATTTTATAATGTCAACTATATTATTATAATTGTTTTTAATAAATAATAGTTCTGTTGTCCCTATCATATTGTCCATATATGGTATTCCTGCTAGAGCACAATAATATTTCTTATCATATATTGCAATATTCTGACATATATCATCATCTAAATTATATTTTCTTGAATACGTTTTTGGTTTTGTTAAATTCTTCTCTATTTTTTCATATTCATATATCAATTCTGGATGCAACTTTAATATATTCTTTTTTATTGTGTCATATAGCTCTTTATTGTCATTTATTAGTCTATTTATTACATTCAATGTATTACTTCTATTAAAAATCTCTTCCAAAATTTTATCAGATAATTTTTTGGTTTTATAGAACTTATTATCAATTTTTAATAATGTTTTTTGTATAAAAACAAATAAATCCATATTGTATTTTAAATTATCTTCATATGATTTCTTATCACGTTCGGATAATGTATATTCTGATGTTAAACAACTAGCATAATCTATTAAAGAAAACTGATATCCATATGATGGTATCTTCAAATTTAATTGTTTTAAAATTATTTGTTTCGCATCTGTTTTTACATAACAAATATTACCACTATTATTGTCGTAATGACGATAATTATTTTTATGTAAAATATATAATACATACATAAATTGAATTATCAGACCATATGTTTGTTTCAAATTTAATTGATCATTATTTATTAAATCAAATATATCACCATCTTTCAAATCTGTTAATATTTTCAAACAATGCTTGCTGTCTAACAAAATTTTTAAAGGCTTTGTAATTGTCATATATGATGGAATTGTCCATTTGAAATCACAATTATCATAAAATTTATATTCATACATTTTCATAAAAAAAAGTTTATCTACATCTTCTAATTTGTCTATAAATTGGAAAAATAATAATTCATACCAAATCGGAGCATTGGTGTTTTTGTAATCGTCTGGATATGTTTTTTTGTATTTTTAATGCATATTTTTTTCCTTTATAATCCACTTTATATACTGACCCACTGAAACCTCTTCCGATTTCATTTTCAATTGTTATTTCGTCTATCATTATATATAAATTATATTTAAATTATATAATATTAAAAAATTTATTTTTAATCAATTAGCGGAAAATATTATAAATCATAAAACAAAATATTTAACAAACAATTAAATATTAAATTTTTTTATTGGTAATAAAATAAATCATATACATATACATATATATATACATATACATATACATATACATATACATATACATATACATATACATATATTTGTATGGTATTACTCATTATAGACTTGTAATGTTCTTGCTGATGGGTCTTTCGATGTCGACCAATTTGGCAACCAATAATATGGTATATTCTTATGACCATTTTTAAAATTCTGTTCAAATATCTTTCTATAATATCCTGCTTCATTGCTTGAAGGTGGAATATAATCTTTGTATTCATCCTGTAATTTAACTAGCTCCTCATCTGTTATCTTGCTTTTCCCATATTCTTGTGTCATTACATACCACGATTTTTCCTTGGTTGATACACCATCACTAAATGCTTCCTTCTTCCTCCAAAGAACTTCTTTTGGTAAAATTGGGTTTTCTTTATACACTGTATCAAACGCTTTCCGAAGTAAATATTTTTCTAATCTTTGTTTAGTTGGCACTTTTAAACTAGCATCTATATTCACATACATATTTACAAATTCTTTATCTAAAAATGGAACTCGGGCTTCTAGACCATGATGTGATACATTCCTATCCACTCTAAGTCCGTCATATTTACTAATATTTGTTATCAATCTAATTGAATCTTCTTGTGCTGCCTCAACAGTTGGATGCAAATAATAATATAAATAACCCATTGTTACTTCATCCGAACCATCTCCATTTAAAACTACTTTAAAATCTGTATTTTCTGATATGTATTTTGCAAGTAGAAACTGAAAAGTTGACGCTCTAATGGTCGTAATATCAAACGTTTCTGTCGCATAGATAACATCATCTATCGCTTTCAATGCATCATCCATTTTTATATTAACTACTGTATGTGATGAACCAATATAGTTTGCTACCATTTGCCCAAATGCTAAATCACTTCCATCTTCCATTCCGATTGTAAAAGTATGAAGAGTATTATTAATGTTTTCTTCCTTGATCAGTCTTTGAGCAATTGCTGCTATTAATGAACTATCCAATCCTCCAGATAATAGACAACATAATGGTCTATCACTCATTAATCTTTTTCTAACTGCATTCGTCAAAGTGTCTACAATTAATTTATATAGTTCTGTATTTTCTTCGTTTTTATATAAACTCCCATCTACATAAGTATGATATATAACTGAATATTCAAGAGCCATTCTGTTGTTAATAAATATGTATTTACGCAGTTCTCCTTGTAATAATCTTACATTCTCATATGAATTATCCATTCCTTTTAACAACGATGATATTAACAATCCTTTATTATCTATCTCTTGATAAAATAATGGTCTTACACTTAATGGATCTGTCGACAAATATATATCTATATCACCCGTAAATTTATACTTTTTTGATATTATCAACGCAAACTCTCCATTTATATGATTTAACATCTTTTCCAAATCATCACTACAATAATATATTAAAAATGGTAATAATACTTCACAATCAGATTGAGATTTTGGCTTGTAATCAAATTTAGTTCTAACTAAATCTTCCAAATCTTTGTAATTATAAATTTCACCATTGCATGTAAGTGTATATTCATATAATGCAGTTTCAAATATAAATGGTTGCATACCCTCTATTGTTAGTCCATTAATTGCCAAACGATGGAACCCTATCATACTATTTTTGTCCACTGATAATGATGACATATCTGGACCTCTCATCTTGACTTTCTCAAATAATTTCCTATATTTTTCATTTGTTTGTAATAATTCTTTTTGTTCCAAATATAATTGCCAAATTCCACACATTATAGACTATTTATAAAATATAAATGTATTCTTATATATTTTATAAATATTTGGTTTTCATCTACAATTTTTACTTTATATATAAATGTAAATAACCAATCGACCCTTCTATTATTTTCTTCTTATTACTCTTATATTTCTCATCACTGTCCCATTCTGATATATTATATAAATTTAATGTGTCTTCATACCCTTCCTTTATCAATTTTAACGATGGTATAACATCTAATGAACTGACGTTTTTAATCTCATATATAACATCCAAATATAATTTAAATTTGATTGGTAAAGGTTGGGGGTTGTGTTTATTTACAAAAATAGCATCTTTGTTTTGTTTGTCATTTTTGTTAATATCATCTTCTTCACAACTATAAAGTTCATCTAAATTAAGTCCATTATATTTTTTATTATTAATTTGATCAATAATATTGACAATAAAAATTATTATTATGGACAATATATAATTAAACAATATATTAAAAAAAAAATCATTAAAAGAATAGGTTTTATAATGGTCCAGTATTAATAAATCTATATAACTACCTACTAACGCAAACAATAATTCCATCAATATATGTCCAATAAAAAGAAAATAAACATCGATATCTAATACCATTATATTCTATAAAATATATATATTCCTCTATATATTTTATATTTAATTAACAACTTTATGCATCTCCATTTAATAAATCATCTAATATTTTATTTGATTTATCATCAAAATTAACCTCCAATATTTCATTCAATATTTTCTTTATTTGATTGTTCTTGCCCGAATAAAACGATATTTTATCATCTTTTTCTTCTCCAAGTTTATCTAATTTTTCTAAAGAGTTCACCTCGACTGATGAACTTGTTCTTGTATCCAATATCTCATTATCATATTCTGATGATATTCCAGATTTAGAATTATATCTTGCTTCCAATTCAGACTCTGTGTCCATTTTTATAATTATTTCTTCTCTATCTACTTCACAATCTACTTCACAATCTACTTCACAATCTACTTCACAGTCTACTTCATTATCTCTTTCATCACTTTCATCACTTTCATCACTTTCATCACTTTCATCACTTTCATCACTTTCATCACTTTCATCACTTTCATCACTTTCATCACTTTCATCACTTTCATCACTTTCATCATCAGCTTCATTAATTTCATAATTTGGATCAGAACTGGCATTATTTTCAGAATCAGAACTGGTATTATATTCAGGTTCATAATCAGAAGGAAAATAAGGGTAGTCTATAGATGGATGGAAAAATACAGAATTATTATTATATTTATTAGTATATTTATAACATAATTCAAGAGTGTATAAAACCATGATAGACAGGAAAATGGATGTGAAGCACACGCAAGTTAACATTGTGAATAGATTAAGAATATAGAACCACGACATTGTATTGTATATAATAAGTAATATACTAAGTTAATTATTTAAGTATGATAAAAAGGATTGAAAAAAAAGTAAATAATTTATGGGAGCTTAGGCAATTTTTTTGCGGCAATATTTTTCAAATGTTTAATCATAGCAATTTCTTTAATAGCTATAATTTGTTTAGGATTAGGCTCAGGTGTTTCAAGAATAAGAGGTATATTGAGCATATAAGACATTAGAATGAAAGTGCCAATACCTGGCAATCCAATTTTACCATATCCGAGATTAGCGTGTCGGTCGACATTACAGTTATACTCTTTAACGGAATCATTAAGATGTATTAGAACAAGATGTTCAAGACCTATTTTGCGTTCAAATTCATTAAAGAATTGTATACATAATTTAGGTTTACTAATATCATATCCTCCAGAGAAGATGTGGCATGTGTCGACACATAATTTGATATATTTTTTTTGGTCATTAGTAAAAAGATTATAAAAATTGGCGAAATTGTCCAATGAATTATTAGTAGCAATAAACATTTCGCTACCTTGCCCAGCTCCTGTTTCAAGAATAATAACAGAATTAAATTTATGTTTTTTGAGATGTTTGATAACATATGACAAACTATTATACATATTATTTGTTGCGACTTGTATATCTAAATCCAAACTTTTGCCAACATGAATAACACATCCAACAGCTCCAATATTATGTGCTATTTCAAGTTCTTTAATGTAAGCAACAACCCACCAACATGAAGACAAATCTTTGTCATTGATTGGGCATTTTGCAAAATTAAAAGAATATGGAGAATGAATATATAATTTTGTTTGATATTCGTTCAGCATCTCTTTAATTTTTGATGCGTTCTCTAAATAATAATCGTATGATTTGTCAGATATACGTCCACTAATTGGACTTGCAATAAATACTTGTAAACAATTGCCTCCCATTTTATTAATATCAATAATAGCATTATCAAGTTTGTGTGATATTTGCATGCTACATCCATAATAGAAAACATTATTAATATATTTGTATTTGTTAACAAAATAATCGATCTCTTTTAAATTGATTGCAAGTTTCATTATTAATATATATATATACGATACAATCTTTAATTGACAAAAAAATTGATATATTTTATAATTATATAATTTAAAAGTATTATATTGATATATTACTATAATGGTTTTTCTAATTGATAAATATAAAGTATTAAATTTATCAGATGTAATCTGTCATAAATATATATATAGCACATTAATTAATAGTTATAAATCAGATAATATAGATAAAAAAAATAATATAATAATGAATTGTAAGAGTGATAAAGAACTAATTACATTAATGAAAAACTATATAAATCCACTTGAAACAAATTTTAATACTGTCATAAAAGAATCAACATATTATAATCAATTACCAAATTTATTAATATATGGTCCCCGTGGTAGTGGTAAAAAAACATTAATTAAATTATTATTAGAAGATATATTTAATAAGGACATTAATAATATAAAGAAAGTGAAATACCAAATAACAGGATATGGTAATTCGAGTGCAGAGGTTGAGGTTGAACAAAGTAATTATCATTTAATTATTGAACCATCCAATAGCGGATTAGATAAATATTTAATTCACGAAATTGTTAAAGAGTACGCACAACAAACAATATTAAATGTGAACAATTGTAAGACACCATTTAGAGTAGTATTAATAAATAATATAGATAACTTATCATATTATGCTCAGACATCTTTGAGATGTACGATGGAAAAATATCATAAAACGTGTAAATTCATATTATATGGTTATCAGTCATCAAAAATAATAGAACCATTAAGAAGTAGATGTCTTAATGTCAGAATTCCATGTCCAACAAATAAAGAGTTATTATCAATATTATTTGACATAACTTGTAAAGATAATATAGATATAGATATGGATGAACTAAATAAAATATTAAAGATAGCAGATGGAAATATTAAAACAGGTATTTGGTTATTAGAATTATATAAATCGAACATTATGAATTATGAATTATCCTGGAGAACAAATATGGACAATATTATAAATATAATCTGTGAGTTTGAAAAAAAACCATCTATCACCACATTTAATGGTACCTTAATACAAAAAATACGTGATATCCTATATATAATCTTTATTACTAATATATCAGGTAATCAGATTATAATTGAACTAATGAATGGTATTATGAATAAATGCTCAGATATGGATCCTGTTTTAATATCTATCATTATAACATTGTTTGGATTTTATGAAACGAGAATCAATAAAGGTAAACGTTCAATCATTCATATGGAATCATTAATAAATTCTATATTTTATCATATTCTGAAATATAAAATGTCTCTTAACTAAATTGAGAATGACATTTTTTTACTTCTGTCAGTACATCATTTAATGATAATCTATTTTTATAATTATAATCAAACATACTATATATTATAATTTTTAATGTCGAAAATATGTAATCGTCGCATACTATTTTTTTTAAACCCATGTCTGTTTTTTTCCAAAATATTGGTATTGTATTTGATGGTTCCGGCTTCACTTCATTTAATTTGTTTATTATATCTTTCATTATAAGCGGTATTAGTTCTTCTGTATATTTCATAAATCTGGTTTCCATATTATGCTCCTCATTCACATCCACATATTGTATAACTGTATTAAAATAATAATATATATCATTAACTAATAAACCGATCATCAAACCTGCAAGAGCATAATATTGAGACTTAATAAATATATCTTTTATATCAGCATTATATAACACTTCATTGTCTTTTATAAGTTTCGCTATTTTTAAATATTCCGGTGAACCAGACCATATTGTTGTATTAAAAATATTGCCTTCATTAAAATCTTCCGGAATATAATACAATATACCATAATCAATTATACTTATATTCGGTTCACCATCTGGATCAAAATCAATAACTATGTTCTCTGGTTTAATATCATTCTGTATAAATAAATAATCATTCAATTTTATACACTGCTCCAACAATTGAATCATTAAACTCACTTTTTGTTTCAACTTCAAATTTACTATATATTCGTTTCTTATCCTCCTTCCAAGATAATTATATATTATACACTTATTGATATCATCATTAAATAAAATATAATGTTTGTTATAGTCTGTTTCATTTTTATGTATGTTCTTAATTATATGTTTTAATTTGTATACATTCTGTTTTTCAATCTTATAATCAAATTCATCTTTGAAAAATTTTATTATCACAGTCTTTATAAACTCATAATTGTTATGAGTCTTTGGAATCAATAATCTATCAATTTTAGAATCAGATTTTACTGATAATGGTCGATTAATATGTTGATTATATTTTTTTTTATACATTTTATAAATATTTACATTTGATGTATTACCACTACCTGCCATATACTGGTATGATAATAAATATTCATCTTGATTATTAATAAATTCTAAATCAAATATATTCTTGGACTCCTTGCTCCCTAATAATGTAATATTGTATTTCGCAGAAGGGAGTCCAGAAAAAATATTAGGAGGATTTTGAATAAAATTGTTATAATCTTTAATACATATATCATCATCAATTGATAATCTTGTAATTGTTGTCATAATATCAATATTATAATTGATATTATAATATTATATATATATTTCAAACTAATTATATATAATTATATTTTTTATAATATCAATTATATATATATATTATGCATATATTTTATGAGGCATTAATTGTTGGTTTTACTACGATGATTATTGGTTTATTAGTATCATATTCAATTATGGTCTTTAAAACGGATAATTTCACATTAAAATTGGATTGGGAGGGAATATTATTTCCATTTTTTGCGACAGGATTTATATTTCATTTGTTAGCAGAGTGGACGAATGTTAATAAATTATATTGTGATTATAAAAAAAATCAATAAGAAATCTTTAGATTTTTTATCTAAGAATTAAGTGCTTTATTTTTTTTAGTAATTTTTACTGCACTTGTCTGAGAAACAACCTCTTTTGTTTTCATTTTTTTAGGTTGATTATTCGCATTAATTTCAATTTTATAAGTATCATTCCATTTAATGTAAGCATTTTTAAGTTCATTTAATTCAGATACCCACATCGCTTCTTCTGTTGTTTTTCTAATTAACAATAATTCTTGTTCCTTAGATTTACATTTATCATCTAATTCTTTAATTTTTTCATCAGATAGACTTAATAATGGTATATTAATGAGATAATTATATGATTCATTTGCTTCATCTATAGCCATCATTGGATATTTTAATTCAATCAATCTATCAATAATAACTTGTTTTTTAGTTCTTTCAATAATAATTTTTTTAGATAACACATCTTGGATAAATTTCATTTTATATGTAAGGATATTCATTTCTTCTGTCAATTTGCCAATTAAATATTCCTTTCTTTTCACATATGTGTCATATCTTACATCATAAAATGCTTCAAGAATTTCTAATGGTGATTTGTATTTTACAATTTTACCTGTTGCATCATATAAGTGCATATTAGATGTAGATTTTTTAGTAATTAATCCCAACTTGACATAAATAGTGCCAGATTGTAGCCAATTTGTTAATTTATCATCATCAATTTCAATAACAAAGTCAACAATTTCTTCGGTATTATTGGCGATATAATTATTAATAATGCCTTTCGCTTCGAGACTATCTAAAAATTCTTTATAATCAGTGGTCCAATATCCAATCGGTAGTTCAGAAACTCGAACATGATTAGAGTCAACTTTAGTGCATACACCGTATATGAGATAATCAGTTGGTTTATCAGACACTGGCATTATAGTTCCCTTAAAATTTCTATACCAGGGTATCATTCGTTTAACTGGTTTATCTTCAATCATTGCTAACAAATTATCAATCACAACCAATGGATCATAACATGGTATTTTTGTGCTGAATCCTGTTCCAATCCCTTCTGGTCCATTTATTAAAGCCATCGGAATTATTGGAACAAAATATTCTGGTTCAATCATAACACCATCATCTTCTAAATATTTTAGAATAGATTCATCCTCAGGTCTAAATATTAGACGTGTAAGTTCAGCCAGATAAGTGTAAATATATCTTGGGCTGGCGGCGTCTTTACCTGCAACAAGTCTGGTCCCAAACTGACCTGCAGGAAATAAAATATTAATATTATTAGATCCAACAAAATTTTGAGCCATATTAACAATAGTGCCTGTAAGACTTGCTTCACCATGATGATAACAAGTTTTTTCAGAAACAAAACCCGCAAGTTGTGCTACTCGTATCTCGTCTTTTTTAGCAAATAATCGTTTAAGAATAGTTCCATATAGTACCTTTCTTTGACTTGGTTTAAGACCATCAAATCCAGGTATTGACCTATGAATATCTTCATCTGAAAAATGAATTAATTCCTTGTTAATGAATTCACTAACTGGAACCTTTTTCTGACTATTATTTAAAACATTATTCCGATTATATTGTCTTAACCATGTTTTACGATCATCCGCTCTCTTCTTCTCAAAAGCAAGAGTTATTGCTTCAGTGCACCCATCTTTATGTTTCGGTTTTACTCCATTTAATGGTACTTTCGATGCTTTCACTTCTTCAGATTCTGATTCATCACCTTCATCATCTTCATCCTCTTCATCATCTTGTTCATCTTCATCATTGTCATTTCCCTCGTTAGCAGGAAGGGTGACATTGATAAAAGTGGTATCGAGTAAGACTTTATCATCTAAATAATTAATAAGTTTGCTTTCAATATCTGTGAAATATTCTTTAGCTTCAGCAGATGTTGAAGTGCCCAATCCTTTGTAATATTTAATTGACCAATTACCTTGCATCGTTTTTTTCCATGTTTCATAATCAGTTAAATTATAAAAGACGAGTTGGTCTTTACCTTTGGTTGCTTTAATAATTGGAGTTATCAACGATGTTATAAAATTAGTAATTTTTAATAATGAAGGCCAAAAATAATGGACAAAATTAAGAAGCAATCCTTTGATATGTGAACCGTCCACATCAGAATCAGTCATTATAATAATTCTACCATAACGTAGAGAGGAGACGTCAGCGTATTCTTTTTCGTGCTGAAGTCCTAAAATTTTCTTAATATTAATAATTTCTTCATTTTCCAGTAATTGTTTAGGAGTCGCATCACGAACATTTAATAGTTTTCCTTTTAATGGGAAAACACCATAACGGTCTGAACCTGTAACAGAACGACCACTCATTGCGAGTGCTTTAGCTGAATCTCCTTCTGTCAAAATCAAAGAACAATTTACTGAATCTTTTGTTCCTGCCTTATTCGCGTCCTCTAATTTAGGTATTCCTTTCAGATTTGACACTTTCTTACCATCTGTTTTCTTCAAAATGGCTTGTTCCTTCAATTTAATCATATTAATAATTTGATTTAAAATACCAGATTTAGAAAATTTGGTAAGTGTTTGGTCCTTAATATTGCATTCAGAACCAAAATCAGATGGTTTAGTTTTTAAAGTTTCCTTTGTTTGACTTGTAAACGCTGGATTTACAATAATAGAACGAATAAAAACAATTAAGTTTTCCTTAATTTGACTTGGTTTTAGGACGATATCTTTGAACTTTTTTGCAACCAAATCTTTTAATTTATTTACCACCATATCAACAACATAATTTACATGAGTTCCCCCATGATATGTGCAAATACCATTCACAAATGATATCTGTTCACCTCCTGAATCTGGAGCATACATAAATCCTACCTCCCACGTGTTATTTACCGTTTCATGAAACAGTTTATATTCTTCTGTTTTGTCTTCATCCGCTGTGCTAATAGTTGACGTCGTTTCATCATCCGATTCAGATGTTGGCATACCTTCAAAATGATAAAGACCAATATAAGATTTAAAATCTTTAACATCTACTTTGAAACCATTATAAAACACATTACATCGTAATGTAGTTCCAGCTAAATCATAGGTTCGTTTCTTAATTAAAGAGATCATGTCAATAGTTAGACCAGTTTGTTTGAATCTAATAAAGTCAGGAACAAAAGTAATTTTAGTATAACCATTTTTACAAACTTTTAATTGTTCAACGATTGGTTTAGAGCGTTTAGTCATATTCTCAGAAAACTCTTGAATGAATTTTCGTTTACGAGCAAAATCTACTGTCTCTACAATGAATTTTTGTGAAAATATATTTGTTAGTTTCGCACCATAACCATTACGACCACCTGTTGTTCTTTGTTCTGTATCGTCATAATTTGTCGATGTTAACAATTTACCAAAAATTAGTTCTGGAACATAAATACCATGTTCAGCGTGTAATTCAACATCTATACCTTTACCATTATTATAAACAGAAATTTGGTTTAATTGTTGATTAACTTCGACCATAATGGTGTCCATTGAAGGATCTATTTGTTTTTGATCACTCGCATTAACTAAAATCTCATCAAATATCTTGTATAGTCCAGGCACATATGTTATAGACTTTTTAATGATTTGTTTAGATTCATCATCATATACAAATAATGGTTCAACTTGTGGTTGAATGTCGCCAACATACGTATCGGGTCTTGCTAATATATGTTCCTCTTGTGTCATCGATTGATACTTTTCTTCAATCGACTTATTTGTTCCTGTCGCTACATTTCCTGATGGAATAGTAGATTGAGATGCAGTAGTTTTAGTTGCACGTTTAGGAGGCATAATATATAATGTTATGGTTATTATCTATCATTTAAATGATTAAATAAATCAATTTTTTTCTATTTAATTTTATATATAGGAGTCTTGTATTTCAATTAATAGTCTATAATATATTTATAATATTATAGAGTATGGACGTAATTTAGAAGTATATTCAAGGGTATTCTATTTATTTCTTTGAAGCTTTCTTAGAAGCTTTCTTGGAAGCTTTCTTGGAAGCTCGGCGTTTCTTAGCACCACCAGCCATAGAAGTCATAGATCGCTTCGATTTCTTGGAAGCCTTCGATTTCTTCGATTTAGATCGGCGTTTCTTAGCACCACCAGCCATAGAAGTCATAGATCGCTTCGATTTCTTAGAAGCTTTCTTGGAAGCTCGGTGTTTCTTAGCACCACCAGCCATAGAGTGTTTAGAACGCTTAGATTTCTTGGAAGATTTCGATTTCTTTGAAGCCTTAGAAGACTTAGAACGGCGTTTCTTAGCACCACCAGCCATAGAAGTCATAGATCGCTTAGATTTCTTGGAAGATTTCGATTTCTTTGAAGCCTTAGAAGACTTAGAACGGCGTTTCTTAGCACCACCAGCCATAGAAGTCATAGAAGTCATAGATCGCTTAGATTTCTTGGAAGCTTTAGATTTCGTGGATTTAGATCGGCGTTTCTTAGCACCACCAGCCATAGAAGTCATAGAAGTCATAGATCGCTTAGATTTCTTGGAAGCTTTAGATTTCGTGGATTTAGATCGGCGTTTCTTAGCACCACCAGCCATAGAAGTCATAGATCGCTTAGATTTCTTGGAAGCTTTAGATTTCGTGGATTTAGATCGGCGTTTCTTAGCACCACCAGCCATAGAGTGTTTAGATCGCTTAGATTTCTTGGAAGCTTTAGATTTCTTGGATTTAGATCGGCGTTTCTTAGCACCACCAGCCATAGAAGTCATAGATCGCTTAGATTTCTTGGAGGCTTTAGATTTCGTGGATTTAGAACGGCGTTTCTTAGCACCACCTTCAATATTATCATCATCATAGCCACCCTGCATTTTAGAAGCTCTGGAAGCTTTAGAGTGTTTGGATTTCTTGGAAGCTTTAGATTTAGTTCGGCGTTTACGAGCACCACCATCTAATTTTTTAGGAGGGCGTCCCATTTTAGATTTCATACGAACGGCAGAGAGATCAACATTAAGTTCAGTTGTCATTGAGATATATATATATATTAAAAGATAAAAAAATATATTTATATATATAATTTATTTTTAAATAAAAATATTTAAATACATTTGTATATAAAATATAATGGACTTTATAAACGAAAAAAATGCGACGAATAATGACTACAGAAACACAAAACTAAATATTATTAATAAATCAAATAACAATAATTATAATAATAATACATTTTTTTATGATAATAATAAATCAAATAATAATTTAACAAATTTTGCATCAGTAAATAATATAGATGTATTATCATCGTTAAATAGTGAAACACAATTATATTCCAGAAAAAATTCAAATATATCAGAATTAGATACATTTCAACCACAAAGAATAGAACAATTAAATAATAATTTATTAAATCAAACAGAAAAAGAGAAAGAAAATGGTTATAAATATAGGATTACAAGAGTAAATATAGACAGTAAAAACAGAAATACAATACCAAAAAATATAATCACAAATACAAATATCACAACTGTTGCAAATCCATTTACTTTAAATACAGATGATAATATAATACAAATAACATTACCAAATCATGGTCTATATATTAATGATAAAATAACAATCACGAATGTTATTGGAGATGAATATTATTTAAGAACATTTGAGACAGTACAAGGAAGTAATTTTATAAAAATAAATCATGTGAATCATTTAATGAAACCATTTAATGTATCGTCTGTTTACAAAAAATATCAAATATTATTATCAGGAATAACAAATAATGGACTAACATATATACAAAATATACCATTAAATGTATTGAATGACTACCATATTGTGTATTTTAATACTGATGATAATACTACATATGATGCTAATTTTTATTATATTAAAATACCACTCGCTGCAAATATAACTAGTATTTATAATATAAATTATAAAATAACTTATAAACATTTATATGGAATACCTTTATCATCTATAAACTCAAATTATCCAATAAATGCAGATCAACAAAATGGTTTTCAAATAGTACATAATATAATAGACTTAAATAATTTTACAATACAATGTAATTATGTATCAAATGCAACAGTTGCATTATGTGGTGGTAATAATATATCAATTAACAAAATATCAGATTACATCGAAGGATTCCCAAATAATAATCATTATATTATTGGTCTTAATAAAACATTTTATAATGTTTGTAAAATTCGTTTGATTTCAAGTGAATTCCCAAATACTGATAAAATTGTAAGAGATAGTCCACCATCACGTGCAAATAATAAAATATTATGGCAATCATTAGGAGATAGTGATACAGTGTATAGTATAAATATAACACCTGGTAACTATAATACAACTGATTTAGCAACTGAAATCAATAATCAAATAAATTCAGTAAATATTGTAAACAATAATATAATCAGCACGGATACATATAGTTATGCACCTAAATTCACTTCTAAAGTTAGCATCAATATCAATACTAATCTTTTTACAATAGAATTTTTTGGCACATTAACTATTATTAATCCGTTTAATGTAACTATTAGTTCTTCTAATAGCACTGTCTATTTTTTAGAAATAAATCATCCCAATCATTTACTGACAATTGGTACACAAATAACAATTCAAAATTCTTCTTCAATTGGTGTTGTTCCTGACTATATTATTAATACTGTTCAAACCATTTATTCCATTATTGATGCTGATCATTATATTGTACAATTAAATTCTTTCAATGTTTTATCAAATAACAGTACAATTACATCTGGAGGTGGAAATGCAGTTCAGATTATATATCCATTTATAACAAGATTATTATTAAATACAGCAGGAACAGTTGGTAATTTATTAGGATTCCGAAATGTGGGACAACCAAACTCAATAACTCAATGGAACTATGTTGTTTCAAATAACACACCATATGTTAATGACATTTTAACAGATGCAACTGGAATACCTATCAAATCTTCTGTTATTGGTAATTATATTAATTTAAATGGTGATAATTATTTATTAATCGCTAATCCTTTATTGAAAAATACTGTTGATACTGGAGGTATTAATGGTATTTTTGCTAAAATTTTATTAGCCGGTCCACCTGGCTACGTTCTTTTTAATCAATATATTCAATTAGGTGATGAATTAATTGAAGGTGTGCTTTCTTTATCTGAATTAGAATTCTATTTTTATGCTTCTGATGGCACTTTATATGAATTTAATGGTCTTGAACATTCAATGACCATCGAAATTTATGAAAAAATTACTAATAATTCTAATATTAATAATAGTTCTAGGTTATAACTTTACTTAATATCATCTTCAATATTTTAACTCCCTCATATTGATTTATTATGAATTTTATATAATTAAACACTAATCTCTTCTGATGCTCTACCATTGTTTTATATAACGCTTTGTAATATGGCGTTATATATTCATCATAATTTTTAATAAATAAACTGTCTTCCTTAATCGGTATAAATGGATTCGATATCAATCTCTGTTTTATTTCTGCTATTATTTTGTCATATCCCGTATATTCCTCATTCTTCTCATCTTTCACATTTATATAATTTAATATTTCTTTTACATACACTTCTGTAATCGATGCATCTTTCAACTTATTGCTCAATATATATGTTTTCTCATCTTCATTATTAAAAGAACCAGATGTAATATTTAAGTCTTCACCCATCAGTAAATTAATAACATACCGATAATTGTTTATTTTATTAACTCCATATGTTTGTAACACATGATTAATCAACAATTTTTTAATTGCTAAAACAAACCCATTTTGGATTGCTATCATTGTCGAATATGATATACTCTCAAATATACCTCTATTGAACTCATTATCGAACACATTATTTACAATATACCGCTGATCTAATAAATCACATAATGTCTTCAAATATCCCTCTATCGTATATATTTGACTATAATATTTAGATAATTTATTGCCTAATGTATCATTGGTTTTTGTTAAATTTATGTTTCTCACATCCCGATCCATTTTTGCTAAAATGTTTGAATATATATTAGAAATAAATAAATGAATATTTTCAATGCGAAAAAGAGGTTCTCCGTTTTTATAGTACTCTTTAATAAGTTTACCAAGCAAAAAATGTGTCATCTCGTGTAATGATTGTGATGAACCACCTATCTTACTTGTCGGTGGATCTAATTGTTCTAATATCGCCCCAAAATCTGGAGGAGTATTAGGCATTTGCTTTGCAATATATGACGTTGTCATTTTACTGATATCATATTGCATCCCATCTGCTGTTTCTAATTTCTTAATCATATCCGATATTTTAGTCTTATTTTTAATTAATTTTTCTTTACTCATCGTCAAATTTTGCTCCGTTAATGTTCCATTATCTATTTTTTTTAGTATATCATCATATTTAAGTATTTTTTTTTCTAAGTTCTCAATCTTCTTTCCGAATCCTAAGTCTGTTGAATATAATTTTAATGTAGCATCTAATAATGTTGATATTTTTGGTCCGCTTTTCAACATAAACATAAAAGTTTGACTGTTCGGAATTTTGTATTCTGGATCCTTACTTACATATTGTTCAAATAAATTATACAAATCTTGTGCATTAGAAAAATCTTTTTTAAGTAGTAATGTGGTCCACATACTGTTCAAATAAAATATGGGAAAATAGTTTATAATTTCTATATTTTTGGGTATATTTTTTTTAAGTTCTTCATTTACTTCAAATATATTGGACATCATCTGTTTATAATTCTCACAATATGTTAATGTATTATCGTTAATTAAAATGTTTTGGTGTGCTATCTCTTGAGCAATCGTGTAACTTAATGTGTCCTGATTCTGCCCATTTCTGAAATATAAATTTGTTTTATTCAATAGTTCTGACACCATATTCGAATCTTTCGCCTCTATTGCATATGTTATTGGTAAATTTCCCCATATGTCCGGCTGATTGACATTTATATTCCCACTTATTAATCTTTTTAATACTTTCACATCATTTACAATACATTGTAATCCTGACCTATTAACAATCGACTCATCCATTTTACTGTAATCATTTTTATAATATATTTTTTGTTTTATTTCTTCGGAATTTTTTGAAACAGTATTAAATTCATTTACATCTATATCAATGGTCGAATCTTCCATTAATAATAATTCTGTATTTATGATATTTAATGGTTCACCATATATTGAAACATTCTCTTCTTCAGTCAACAAATCTGATAAACTATCATTCACATCTGAAAAACGAACTGTATATCTTACATCCGGCATTATCGGTAAGTTAAATGGTATTACATCTATTGTTTTTATATTTTCTAATGCCTTAATTTGTAATTTTGTTGCTTCTGCATTTAAATAATTTTTAATATTTTGTGATACTATTAAGTCCACACCTTTCGCAATCACCCTATTCGTTAAAATTTTAACATTTCTATTATTCGCATCCACAATCGTTCCAAGTTGTTTATTAATAGATTTTTTAATATAATCATATAAAGTAAATTCAGATGCTTTATCGTGCCCAAAAATTTGAGAACTCTTTTTCGGTTTCTGTGCATATATTATCTCATTCCTTGTGTCAAGAACCATTGAAATAAATACTCTTTTTAAGATAGCTGTTAAATCACCATATGAAGCATATTTTTTTGGCAAATATTCTTTATAATTATTAGTTAAATTAAAAGGAATTTTTTTAGGATCCAATAAATCTATTTCTGGCTGTGCAGGTGTGTATTGTTTTACCCCAATAATACCTGTTTTCTCTACATTTTTGTTAATAAACTTATCATATCTTATGAAATTAAATGAAGCAGCTACTACTGATACAGGTCTGTTATATATATATATATTATTTTTCCACAAACTACCCATTAATTGTATATCATTTCGAAATATATTATTTGGAACCATTAACAGTCTCCCTTTTCCTGCATCTGGTTTTTTTTGTATTGGTAATCTTTTATTTATTGTTTTATTTATATATATTTTATCAATTAAAATACGAGTCGCAACATAATTTAAATTGTTTTTCGTTGCTGCAGGATTCGTGCTATTTGCTAGATCTATTATAAACTTAGCGATCGATTTATTGATTATATTACATACATCTTGTTGCTCAGATGTAAACTGTTCAGATGAAAATCCTTTAATTGCACATGCATTTATATATAATGAATACAGCAATATAATATGTTTTATATTTTTTGGATTTAATATTGATAAATCATTAGATATTTGTAGGCTAATTGAACTTAATTTATATTTTTTTTCTAAGAAGGGACCTATTAAGAATATTATTTTATTAATAAAATGTCGAACTGTTAAAAAATTGTCAGACACAGATGCTCCAGGAATTGCGGGTCCACCTACGGACACATCACCAGATGCTTTAGATGTATTTGTTCCTGTATCAATATGGTTCATAATTAAATAAATAAGTTTTTTAATAGATTTAATATTAGTCGCATAATTGATATTTTCTAAAAATAATGGATTGATATCATTTTTTTCATTAATTATAAAATTTATAATTGTGCTTGATGATAGTATAGTAGCTTGAGATATTATAAATTTTTCAAATTTGGCTAATAATGTATTTTTAGGAGGTCCATTTGCTATCTTTTTTTCAAGAAAATTTTTTATTACATTATAAGTTACAATGCATTCAATCATATTAGTTATATATTGTATATGACTATTAAATATATTGGGTAATATTCCATTCATTATAATTGATGCCATTATATTTTGTTGTAATGTATTCTCTGCCAAAGTATTGCCTTTTGTTCCTATTTTTGTATTTGTTCCATCATTGATTTCTTTAAATTTTTCATCTATAAAAGCTTTTGCATAATCATCGATAAAATATTTACCGGGTAAATATAAATCGGATACTGTTGACGTGTTCACAATAAATTCCATATCTTCAATCAAAGGATGTGCTTGTTCAAAAAACTTTTCATCTATTTTAGTTGCATTTTCATAATTTATTTTTGGTAATTTTGGCATTGGTTTGGTAAATAATCCAACTATTTTATACATTGGATCGTTTTTGTTTTTTATTATTTCTTGTAATGTTAGTTTATAATTTGCCTCTTTATATTGGGACAATCCTGTATTTGGAGCTCCTGTTCCTTTAAAATAATCTAATCTGGATGTTAAATATGTAGTTCCGGTTGCTTGATCTGTAAAATAAGAACCAGATGATGTATCAAAAATGGGAGGAGCTAGTGAACCAACAGGTACAGATGATGTAAATAATTTGCTTACAAAATTATAGTTGATAATTAGAGATTGGTGTGCATTTAAAACAGACACAATTTCATTTGCTGTTTTGTTAATAGTTTCGTTAATATTTTTTATTTTGGAACTATCATCTTTTATTTCTGTCATTATATTTCTAACATATTTTTGCAATTGAATTGGCAATCTATCCGCTTGTTCATAATAACTCATATTTAATCCTTCATTCACTTCATTTGAATATATATATAGGTAATACGATGTAAACTCATCTATATTAAAATTTAATTGATTTAACATATTATAAATTTTATAATAATTATATTTACCTTTATCATCGACCATAAATTTGAAATCATTTTTTAAGTGATAGTCCATATTTTGTATATTTGCATCTTTAATAAAATCAGATTTTTCAGTCGAAGTAAATTTATCTTTTGATATTTCATTATCTATATATGACAAATCAATTGGTTCATATATTGTCTTAAAAAATGTATATAATATTGATGAATTAAAATATTGGAAATTATTTTTTAGATTAATAACCAATTTAATTACACTTTTAATTCCATCATCATCTCTTGTCCCTTCAAATACGACTTTATTTGAATCCTGATAATATTCATCTGTTAAAGCACATCTATATGTTAAAGATATTTCGATTGGTACTAATGATGCATTGTTTGTTTCATTATTTGGTGTATATCTAAATATCAGATCATTTGTATTTTTTTTATTAATTATATTAAATTGTATCGGTGTATTGTTTATAATTGTAGATGTATTAAAAGTTTCATCCGCAACATTAGAGGCTTCAATTCTTATTGATTTCTCTAATAATTCTTTACTAAAATCCAAATTATTCGCAACCGTCGACATTGCCGTATATGTTCTTCTTGTAACAGCCATATCTATTGTCGATTCATTTGTAATTACTCTATTTTGAAATATCGGATCAAAATAATTCATTATATAACTTGCTGCAACTTCTGCACCTAATTGAACACCATTTTGTAATAATCTTCTTGATATATTGTTATAATATCTTAAACCATCAAATGTATTTCTTGCAGCTGCCAATCCTGCCTGTCTTGCTGCCACTCTAACTATATCCATTTTAGTATTCATATATGAATTCTGAAGAATCTGTTCCGGTACATATCTATTTATTGTTCGAACAATCGCCTCTTTACACGCATCATTCATCGCTATTGATATTGGTACTCTTGAAATTCTTCTATGTGACTCTCCAACTATAAAATTCATTAATATTCTCATATATCTATTCAAAGTTATTGATGCATTCATTAGTGGAGTTATAACGTCTGTTTCATATTTTGTAAATACTGCTGAATCAATCGCCAATGTTATTGTCCTCTGTAGTGCTTGTGATGGTATCGGACGTAATGGAGTTCCTGTCGTATCTAGTGGAATAATTAACATACGATATAACTCATCTATTAAGTTATTACGCGGATTCGGCATATTTATAGTACCGATACCTCTATTTGCAGTCATAAAATTTTTTTTATTTTGTTCTTCTAATTCTCTTGTTTCTCTAACAAATTTTATAACTGCATCTTGAAACACTGAAATCGTATTTATAAAATGACTTATGAACTGTTTCCTATCACCTGCATACTCATAACGTATTTTTAAAAAACGAGCAAAGTTATCAACTGTGTTATAATTTGGTCCCATATTATGAAATTTTCTGCCAAATACATGCGTTCGTCTTAGTGGTTGTGATGCATTTATAAAATAATTAGTTGCAGTATCTCCAGGAATTCTTGATAATCCTCTACATAACGCACGTCTGCTTTCAGTAAAAATATTCCTTATATCTTGTCTTAAATAACTTGGAGATGTTCTTTTTTGAACAAAATTTAATGCGCGTTGGATCTCGGTTTGGATTGTGGCATCTCGATTAACTGGTGCTATTGTGGATAAATCAATAGGATTCGTTTCAGTTAATTCAATCTGGTTTTCATTAGGAGTCATAGATATAATAAGTATGCCATCTATGGAATGACGTATTCGATTAAATATTGTATCATTTAATAAACGACCCTCCATTCCCATAAATTGTGTCGGATTCCCTATTGGATCCAATGTATTCTCATTAATATCAATCGGATTGTTGTCATTGTTTAATTCTAAATTTAGATCTAAATTCGCAATTATTTCATCTGCTACATTTTGTTGAGCACTTGATAAAGTTGGTATAGGTCCAATTTCCCGTATATTATATATATTTGGTGGAAATGGTATTTTCAATGTAATATATCCAAATTTATTGTTTAATTCGATTATTTTATTATTTGCTTCTATATTATCGTCAATATATGAACCAAAAGGAGCAGTTGGAAATGTTGTTCTTGTATGTTGTTCCAATTTATATCCATTCGCACTGTCATTTTTTAATAGATTAATATAATACCCAGAATTAATAAAAGTAGTATTTTGTTCTGTAAATTTTTTAAAACATAGAATTTTTATTTCTTTGTCTCTAATCTGTATCTTATCTGATAATTCATTTAATACTCTTTTAATAATTTTTCTTAGATTAATATATATTGGTATAATTGTTTGTAATGTGAGTGGTCCTGCAGCTGCTGTTTGGGACTGTAAATGTTGAGGTAAACCAATTGTTCCATCATTTCTTATATCATCAACATATATTCCAATATTGTCTGCACTCGTATTATTTATTTTATAGTTACTTATAATATTATCTAAAGCATTTAACAATATGTTCATAATCTGATTCAATGTTAGAGCATTACGGTCAGCAGAAGTGAGATCGTTACCAGTTGCAAGTGCAGCTAATCCGCCATTTAATGCTGCAGCTATTGAAGGAACAGCAAGCGGAATAGCCTTTAGATTCGCAACAAAATTACTCAAATCTCCACTTGGATTATGTGTTCCAACATCATATATACGTAGTAATATGTATTTCATAATAAAAATAAAATATCTTATATCTGTGTCATCTGGTTGATTTATAATATATTCATCGATTGCATTTTCAATATATTGTCTGACAGATAGTTCTTGGTCTGGTTTAATTACATCTTCAAATATAACTTCAGATATATCAATTAATTTATCAGATTTAACTTCTTTTTTTAAACTATTCAGCATGCTAATATATTCATTTTTCATAAGATATATTCTGTCAGACCATTTTTTTTTAATATTTTTATCATAAGGATTCTTTTTAATATTTGTATCATCAGTTGGTCTTATATATTGGTATGATAAATCTTTTATTGTTTCACTAAATTGTTCAATATGTTGTAATTGATATTTTTCTTTATATTTTTCTATAACTGATAGATCATTATTTAGATTCATATGAGAGCCAATATTTATATTAACATCTTCAGCTGAATTAGAAAAATTAAAAGCGTGTAATTTTTTGACATTAAAATAAATTCGTCGAATGAGCTGGATAAAGTCATTTAACAGAGGATTAATTTTATTGATAGATTGATCATATTTTGCATTGATACCCTCAAATATTTTTTGAAAACTACTTTTAAAATTAAGTTCACCTGATGAAAATATATCAGGCATATTTTGGTCTGAACTAAAATATTGTAATTTTAAAAAATTAGGATCTGTCGGATCTTCCACAAATGATTCATCATTATCAAATTTTAATTCTGTGGTAGAGTCATCATAAAATGTTTCCAAACTTTTTACACTTCTCTTAATATATTCATTTATTACATCATTGTTTCTTGATTTTTTATCTGTTGCTGTCATTGTTGGGGACATTATATTTTTTTGAATTTCTTGTGTTATTTCTGAACGTTGTTTTTCCAGTTCATCTTTTTCTGGAGGTAATTTTGATTTATCTGCTGTTAATTCAATATATTTTCCGGTTGAATCGATTATATTTTTTATAGCAAGCAATGGCAAATGTAATGGTTTATGATTTGCATCTGGAGTTGGATAATCTTTAATTTTAAAATAATCTATTAAATGTTGCCAAATAGCACGTGAAACATTATTTATATCTCTATTTTTGATTTCTGGTTTTGGTATAAGATCTTTTGGCGTCATATCATAACAATTACGAATCAATGGTTTGACTGCCATATGTAGAGCGTTTTGTTGGACATTATTTGTTGCATTAACATTACCACCATTAGAGATCAATAAATCAAGCACATCGTGTAATTGTAATTGAGCGGCTAACTGAACAGGTGTAATATCAATTTTATCATATGCATTTACATTTGCTCCCTTGCTTATTAAAAATTTGCATATTTCTAATTTATGACCTTCTATAATTTTGGGTTCTTTTAATATTACGTGTAATGGACTGTCACCATTGTTTGTAATATTATAGATTAGTAATTTATTAGAATTATAAAAAGCTGTAATATCCCCCAATGAACCTGACTGTAATACTCCAAAAAAATCTTTCGTTAATGCATCATCAATTTTATTTACATATTTTGGTTCTTTTTCCATTAATATATTCGGTCTTCCTCTCTGCTGAAAAGGCTGGAATTGTCGATTTGTTTGTTCACCTGGTCTAAATGATTGTTCTGTTGAACGATTAAATTTAGTTATATTCATCTCAATATAAAACAATTATATTTTAAATTTAAATTTTATTTTGTAAATCAATTTATATTTTATGAATAAAGCACTCGCTAATGCCGGAAACTTATATTCTTCTATTTCTGCTTCTAATACTGTTATTAGTTCCACTATATCGTCTTCAAATTCGAGTGCAACTTTCAATGAATTAACAGTTGTTAATATGTTGACAAGTTTAAATATTACTGATCTCGAAAATGCAACTGTGTTCGGATTATTAACATATACCAATTCTAAAATTGGCAATGCTATTATCAAATACGCTAATCCTATTCTATATATTATTTCTAATACTGTCAATCTACAAGGTGATATTATTCTTTCTAATAATGGTACTAATCTTAATACTACCTTTATTAATACTACTAATACATCTATTGCAGACCCTTTACCACTTATTGGTACCATTAATAATTTATTCGATCGTGGCATAATCTTTTCTTATCAATCTAATGGTAATACTGAATACTCTTTGTTACAGTTCTTCAATAATACTGGAATAACCGGTTATTTTAATAGTGGAAACTATTTTGCCTTTTATGATCAACCAACAGGTCTAACTATCGACCAAATTAAAAATATTAGTCAATATTCTAATAATAATTCTCTATCTAATTTCCTTATTAATAATATTAAAGCTATCCAAACAATAGATACAAAAAATTTAAATATTATTGGAGGCACTCTCGGTATATCTGGTTCTGTTGAGATTTATGGAACATTCGGCATTACAGGACCCTCCACTTTTTATGGTACTGTTGATATTTATGACTCTACACATATCGTTGGTTCTGTTGACATCACAGGAAATACCAATATAGTCGGAATTGTCGGCATCACAGGAACTACTGATATATTTGGTAATGTAGGCATCTCAGGGTCTACTGATATATTCGGTAATGTAGGCATCACAGGTTCTACTGATATATTCGGTAATGTAGGCATCACAGGGTCTACCAATATATTCGGTAATGTAGGCATCACAGGGTCTACCAATATATTCGGTAATGTTGGCATCACAGGATCTACTTATATATTCGGTAATGTAGGCATCACTGGGTCTACTGATATATTCGGTAATGTTGGCATCACTGGGTCTGCCAATATATTCGGTAATGTTGGCATTAGTGGGTCTACCAATATATTCGGTAATGTTGGCATTAGTGGGTCTACTGATATATTCGGTAATGTAGGCATTAGTGGGTATACTGATATATTCGGTAATGTTGGCATCACTGGGTCTACCAATATATTTGGTAATGTAGGCATCACTGGGTCTACTGATATATTCGGTAATGTAGGCATTACTGGGTCTACTGATATATTCGGTAATGTTGGCATCACTGGGTCTACCAATATATTCGGTAATGTTGGCATCACAGGGTCTACCAATATAAATGGTAATGTAGGCATCACAGGGTCTACCAATATATTTGGTAATGTTGGCATCACTGGGTCTACTGATATATTCGGTAATGTTGGTATCACTGGGTCTACCAATATATTTGGTAATGTTGGCATCACTGGGTCTACCAATATATTTGGTAATGTAGGCATCACAGGGTCTACCAATATAAATGGTAATGTAGGCATCACAGGGTCTACCAATATATTCGGTAATGTTGGTATTACAGGAAATACTGATATATTTGGTAATGTTGGCATCAGTGGGTCTACAAATATAAATGGTAATGTAGGCATCACAGGGTCTACTGATATATTCGGTAATGTAGGCATCAGTGGGTCTACAGATATATTTGGTAATGTAGGCATCAGTGGGTCTACAAATATATTTGGTAATGTAGGCATCAGTGGGTCTACAAATATATTTGGTAATGTAGGCATCAGTGGGTCTACAAATATATTTGGTAATGTTGGCATCACTGGGTCTACTGATATATTTGGTAATGTAGGCATCACTGGGTCTACTGATATATTTGGTAATGTAGGCATCAGTGGGTCTACTGATATATTTGGTAATGTAGGCATCAGTGGGTCTACTGATATATTTGGTAATGTAGGCATCAGTGGGTCTACTGATATATTTGGTAATGTAGGCATCACTGGGTCTACTAATATATTTGGTAATGTTGGCATCAGTGGGTCTACAAATATATTTGGTAATGTGGGTATTACAGGAAATACGAATATACACGGAAAAATAATAATACCGACAAATATTTTAACAATAAACGATACAGCGTCTTCAATAACAGTTGCAGAAACGAATATACCATTACAGTATTTGACTATATTAAATCTAACGAATACAATTTCACAAACTTTAACATTAAATAGTGGGACAAATGGTCAAATAATAAAAATATGTATACAAAATGGTGCGACAGGATATAGTGGTGGAAGATTAACTGTAGTTGGCAATAGTTCAATAATAGTTGCGAATGAAATTGCACAAACAGTAAAAAAAAATAATGAATATTATTACGACGGTATAAATTGGATATCGATTAGTTAAATAGAACATAATAAAAATAATATTTAGATTTATAAATATTATTTAGATGTTTTAATATTTAATATAATTTATTGTTCTTGCATTGGTTCTTTTTTGTTTAATTCTAATTGTAATTGGTCGTCAAAAAATTTGTGAATATCAGTTGATTGATAAAACAGATTAGAACCATTATTTGTGCATTTATAATTATTATCTAAATTTTGTTGGACTGCATCAATAATAGATTGACCTTGATCTTGCAAAACAGTTCTGTATTCATTGCTATTGGATACTTTTAATTCTTTCATAATACTTGCATTATAGTCTCTACGCGGAACAAATGTAGAATAGAGGCGACCATCTGCGATTTTAACAGGACATTTACAACATTCACCAAATTTATTATTAAGATTCATATATATATATAATTATAGATTTTATTTTGTATTTATTGTAATAAAATTAATTCATTAATTAATTCGCTCTTCTTTTTTTGTTTTTTATTATAACTTAATTTTATTTTTTTTTCAATACATTTTAATCTTATTTCTTCTATTTTTAGTTTTCTATATTTCTCATATAATTCATTATTTGAACCATCAACTGGTCCACCATCTTGTTCTAATTGTTCTAATTGTTCTAATTGTTCAACATGTTGTTCAACTTGTGGTTCAACATGTTGTTCAACTTGTGGTTCAACATGTTGTTCAACTTGTGGTTCAATTTGTAATTCAACAAGTTGTTCCACAGACTGGTCAACAAGTTGTTTCACAGACTGGTCAACAAGTTGTTCCACAGACTGGTCAACAAGTTGTTCCACAGACTGGTCAACAAGTTGTTCCACAGACTGGTCAACAAGTTGTTTCACAGACTGGTCAACAAGTTGTTTCACAGACTGGTCAACAAGTTGTTTCACAGACTGGTCAACAAGTTGTTCCACAGACTGGTCAACAAGTTGTTCCACAGACTGGTCAAGAAGTTGTTCTATTTTTGTTTTAGATGGTTCACTATGTTGTTCAACTTGTTTAGATTGATTGTTAATAGTTGGATGTGATATAATAAAAGTGTCATTATCAATAACTTCAATTTTCATATGTGGTATTATTTGTTTTTTTGGTTCGATATGTTGAATATTATTTAATAAACAAGATACGAATGGTCCCATAATTGGGTTATTATCATTATTCATAATTTCAGTAAAAGTTAGATTTGTTTCGGAACACATATTAGTTTTGAGATCATATTTAAGTTCGGACAATAATTTTTTTGCTTCGTTATCGAGTTTAGTTTTATATTTGGTAGTATTATGTGTATTAAACAAGTTATTAACATTAATATCGTCATATGTGATAGAAATTGGTTCACTATTATCATTATAGCATGTGTTATTTTGGTTCAATAAGACTTCTTCTTTTTGTGGGGCTATTAAATAATCATATGAGTTATCATCATCGTTCTCATTATAATTATCATTATCATTATCATTATCGTTATGATTATCATTATCATAATTTTCATTATTTTTGATAGGAATAGTATACATATCAGAATATTTGATATCAAACAGAGGACTTGATTTGAACTTTGATTCGGATTTAGTTTTATTAGAAGATATATTGTTTGACATTTTTGGGATAGTTGGATTATTTTCACTTAAATTATTGTTGTTATCAGTCAAAAGTGGATTAAAATGATTAATATGTTGATTAACCGTTATGAGTGAGTTTTCGGATGGTTCAGTATTATGAGATGAAGTAAGAGTATATAATTTATTATAATCGAGTTGTAGTGATAGGAGTTTACCAGTGACTGTTTTAAGTTTTTTATTGGTAATATAGAATTGGTAAATAAAAAAAATAATTAATATTATAAGTCCAATAAATAATATTTTAGAATTCATATATTAATTTATTAAAAAAATATATAAAATATAACTCAATCAAAAATAATTATATAGAAATAGCAATATAATTATTAATTAATTATTTATTAATTTATTTTTATTATAAAAAAAAATATGTTATAGTATTATATATATCATATAAATGCTTGATCTTAAGAATGTTGATGTCAAAGCCCTACGCAATGATCTTATTAAGAACGCAGTTATCATTGTGTTTGCTCGCCTCGTCCGATACTACCTGCTTGAAAACCACCTTACTGGTGTTGGCGATGTTTCGTCCGCTCTCCCCACTGACTTCGTCTATGGTTTAGTGTTTACTCTGCTTGGTTTCGTCTTTTTCCACGTCGTTGTTTCCCCAGCAGTAGCTCAGATGCAGTAAAATTTTTTATAATAAAATTAAATTATATGAATAATATAATTTAACTTAAAAAGCTCAGTTCATGATATTATTTAATCACTTAATTGTTTAATTTATCATTAATATAGTCTATATTGATGCTATCGCGTGGCATAACTTTTCTGGAATAATCCCAGTTCATTAAATTCAATGGTATTTTCGAATCTATCGGTTGAGGCTGTGGCATCACATCCGTTTTACAATGTGCTGTATTAACTTGTGATGGTTTCCATCTATTAGTATTAAGAACACTATAATCAGATAGGTCCCAACTATTATAAACACCATCACCACCAGATCCCATCGAAATATAGTTATCTAATCTCAACTGTGAATATCCCATATCGCCAAAATAATCATCCGCATAATGCAACATACCATTTTTATCCAACATACGTCTATTTTTTAAAAATTTTGTTATTGCTTTATCCGCTATCTCTTCACAATTACAACTTTCTGCTTTGTTTGCACTTATGGTTGATGTAATTATAGAATTAGTAGAAGGTAAACCAGATAATGATTTTTCAGATGGAGCAACATCTTTAGGAAGTGAATTATCTTTATCTTTATCTATATCTTTTACTAGTTGTTTGGGTAAATTAGGAATAGAAGGAGGTGATAAGAGGGATAAATCAGGAACGAAATTTTGTACAGGAGTTGCTTTGATTTGATTTTGTTTTAATGCCTCAACGATTGGATTATTATTTGTGTTTGTCATTTGTGATATTGTTTCAGATACAACAGCTTTTACAATTTCTGGTGATATATTTGGCATAGTAGGAGGCATAGAAGGTGCAGATGATGGCATAGATGATTGCACAGGTGCTTGCATTGAATTAGTACTTGTAAAGTTATTTACTTGTGGACTAGACGTTGGGTCTGTATAGTTTTCAAACAAGACGTTAGGTTGATCTAATAAATATATCATCAGTATGACAATAGCAGTAAGAATAAAAGGATTTTTACCAGGTAAACTTTGGAGTGGCATTTTAGACACTAATAAATAAATGATAACAATAATTACCAGATATTTGACTAATTTATTATCAAACTTAAAGTTCATAATTATAATATAAATAATGTAGATATTAAATTATAATTAATTCATGAAAAAAATATTTATTAACTTATTTCACATTCATCTTTTTTACCTGTTATAATTATATCGAAAATTAGCGAAACCAAAATAAATGAACTTATTACTAAAGATATAATAAATGAATGTGAATTTCGATTATTTAAAAAAGAGACTATATATGATCTTGTATTTTCCATATTAAGAAGATCAATATAAATAGAGAATCCGATAACACTTAACATAGCGACAAGGAAAGATTCTTGTATAATATTTTTGATATCAATATTTTTGCATCTATTTCTTAGTTTATAAATTGATTTCAGTAATAATTGAAATATGAAAATACCAGTAAATAAAAATAATTTATCTTTAATAAGATTAGCATGTTCAAGACCAGGAACACCAATAATTAAAGATATATATATAAATACAAAAATCAATAAAGTATTCGTAATAATATTCATTTGATATATAGATATATGATAAAATAAATTTATCTTTTTTTGAAAATTAATAATAATATAATAACTATTTGTAATAGCACTATTATCCCATACATATATAATATTATTAATATATATGGTTTCAATTTAAAATATGCTTTAAATATTGCCGGATTGATCACATCATTCTCTAACCTCTTTTTTATTGAATCGTCATTCGATAATTTTTCAACAAAATTCTCAATTATATTGTTAAATATTTTGGACATTTAATAATATATAGACATTTATATGGCTTTATTTTCGTATTTTACCATATTTATTCTTATCTTTTGGATTTACCGATCTAACTTCTATTTTAAATCTAAATCTAAATCTAAATCTAAATCTAAATCTAAATCTAAATCTAAAGAACATTTTTTTGTTTCTAATAATATTTTTAATTTTAATCAATCTGTTTATCCATCTATAAAACCAATTAATTCGACAATTATTCCAGATAATATAAGACCACAAATTGAAACTGAAACTGAAACTGAAACTGAAACTGAAACTGAAATAAAAAATGAAATATCACCTATTAATTTTGCATATAATAAAATATTAATTGATTTGTTTCAGACGTTATTTAATCAATATAATCCATATATACGCAAAAATTCAATAATAACTATAAGAACAATATTAATGGAAAAATGTTATATAAAATATTTAGATAATTTTTTATTATTTGACGTCAAACAGTGGTTACGTGGTCTAACATATAAAACAATAATTAATAATATAAAAAAAATGGGCAATCAGTTTGATATACCTATTATAGACGATAATATTGACATCCTCACATTACAAAATAATTATATAAAAAATTTTCTAAATAATGCATATTTATTTTCAGAAAAAAATAATATTCGATTTGGATATTATCATAGTATGTTTGCTAAACAAACTTTTTATAGTGTCAGATTGTTTTTAACATTTATTATTAATAATTTAATTAATAAAAATATGGACTCAGTCAAATGGATAGATATGATGATATCTATATTTGTTAACAATAATATTATTTATATTATGGATTATCAACAGAGTGGTTTAAGTCAAGATAAATATAATTTTATATATATATTTGCGACATATTTATTGGAAGAATTAAATAAATATAGTAGTACGATATTTAGTCCATTGATAACCATCGATGTGGATGTAAACATGACATTATATGATATAAAAAACAGGATATTATACAATGATGATGGTAGTTATTTTGAGAAGAATCTAATATTTGATTGTTTGATAAAAAAATAAAATTATAATATAATTATACTATATATATAATGTTGAGTGCAATTAAATGGTATCATATTATTATTCTTTTGTTTGTGGTTGTTATTTTATATAATTATCTCAATAAAAATGTTGAAAATATGACCAATCAACTTATCTCTAATGGAACTGTCGTTCTTTTTTATGCTGATTGGTGTGGTCATTGTAAAACTTTTAAACCTATATGGGATGATATCAAGAGTAAAAATAGTAAGAAATATGGATTTCGAGAGATTGAACATACACAATTTATGAAATGTCAGAATGAAATGAGTGAGTGCAATAGTCAGGTACAAATTGGACATCAACAAGCACCTGATTGTTTAAATATGATAAAAAATTGTGATACTTTAAAAGATATAATACCATCATTAAATCAGATGACAGATTTATTACAAATGATAAATGGATATCCATCATTAGTCTATGTATATAAAACGGGTAATGATGTTAACTTATATAGGATACAGAACAGGAATAATTTAATGGATGAGATACAAAATTTATAAATATATAGATATAAAAAAAAATAATATTAATAATATAAATGAATATTCTCAATTTTACATTATTTAAAAAAAATATAAGTGATCAGTCCCATCTTATAAACAAATCTTTGGAAAATAAAAATTTATATTATATTACTGATGGTAATAATAAGCAAATATATTTAAAATTTAATAACGTCAGACTACCGTTTAATTTCCAATTATATAAACAAAAATTATATATGAATGCTGAATTATATCCATCAGAAGCGAATTATGATGATAATTTGTCATTAATCAATAAATTTGAAGACTGTATAAAGGAAAATATGCGGGATGTATTAAAGAAAGAGTATTGCAGTGTGATAAAGCATAGAGAGCGAAGTGAACATTTAAAATTTATGTTGAAACGAGATTCGAAAGATATAATTTTAATAGCGGATGAAGATTTGGACATTAAAAAGATGACAGAATATCATAAACTGGGTATTAGATATGATATAGTGGTTAAACCGGAAATATTGTGGGAAACGAATGACACATATGGTGTTATATTTTATATATATTCAATTAGAAAATCAATTTAATATTTATTCAGAATCAGAGGTTGCTTTATTTGCTTTTCTTGGTTTATTTCCTTTGTTAAAATCTTTGTTTGATTGTCCTACTAATTTCCCTTGTTTCTCTTTATTAGCTCTCACTTCTGCAAGAATCTTTCTATACTCGTTAATACGATTCTTTAGTTCTTTCATAATTTTCTCATCCTTTAAATGTTCTAACATCTTCTTGGCACGATCTAAATTGCTAAGTGTTGGATTTTGTTCCTTAACTAAATTGTAAAGACCTGCTTTGATTGCACGTGCATCCTCTTCATTTCCCATTATTTCTTTTAATTTTTGGACAACTTGGTCGTGAATTTCAGAACTTTCATTAGGAGTACTACGTCCAGGACTATTGCTTCTTTTGGAAGATCTTTTGTGTCGATGTTTTGCTCCACCGTCTTGATTATGATTAGTATCAGCGAATTTAACAACAAAAGATGTTTCTGATTCATTAGCACCACCACCTTGCAAATTATGAGTTAACATATTATATGCTTTTGCAACAGAAGGAACACGCACTTTTTTAGATTTTGACAATTCTTTAGCTAATTCATTAATAAATCTTTCTGAGTCAGTGGTTCCGATAAAAGTGTTAGTAATGTAATGGTCTGAGCAACTTGAATGTTTATTTCCATATGGTTTAAAATTTGAATCATCTAAATCTGACAAATCAATTGAATCATTATTATTTGATAGATGTCTGAATTTATTTAAAGTTTCAGACATCATATCGGAAGGTCTCTCTTCTGAAGAAGCAATTACTTCACCATTATGATTTTTAATTTTTAGATCAGCACCAGCACTATCTAATATTTTAGCGATATGTTCATTTTGGTTTCTAACAGCAATATGCATTGGAGTATCACCGTGTTTGTTTTGGTGGTTAATAACACTGTGTGACAAACTATCATAATAATTTATATAATTAACAATTGCTGTTAACGTTTTTACATCATTGTTTTTTACTACATGATGTAAAATATTGTTGCCATTGCTGTCTGTCAAATTAATGGGACAATTAACGAGGTTATATTCAAAAACTATGCGAATCGCGTCAGGATTTGTTTGATATAGTTTGAGAATATTACGTGAGAAGTTATTATTTTCATTTGGCATTATTTAATATATATATTATAAAAACAATATATTTTTTTTTAATTTAGATAAATATTTATAATTTAATATTTATTTTATCTATCTTATTAATATAATAATTTAATGTCAAGAAATAATTTTTTTGTATTAATTCTGATCGCAGTCATTGCTTTCCTATTATTTATTATGAATAGACAAAGTGTTGAAGGATACGCTAACGATGCATCACAAGAGGCAATTTTAACAAATATTGTTGCAAATAAAAGTTCTAATAATAGTATCAGCTCTCAAATCATTGACACGGTCGGACAAAAAATTGCCAACAGTTCCAGCAACAATTTGAGTTCACTCGCAAGCCCTAACCAAGCTACTAACGTCGAATCTCTACCTATCGATATATTTAAAGACCAAACTTTTCAAGAAAACACTATCCCAGGACCAAATCCTACCAAATTTCAAGGCGCATCTCTAAATATGCCATCTACATTTAACTATAGTAATTTACAAAATTCAGTTAACAGCAACCTCAACTCCGGTGATCTTCTTCCAAGTGATAACGATGTTAATGAATACAATATCAATAAACCACCCGTCTCTTATTTCGATGCTAATTTAACTGTCAATTCTACTGAAAAAATCGGAGTAGACACACAAGGCAGTTCTAAGAAAAATGCATCTCAAGATCTTAGAGGCAACGTTCCTTGTCCTAAATTTGTTATCTCGCCATGGAATAACAGCACTATCGATCCTGATACAAATCTCAAAAGCATGTATGCATAAATTTAATTAAAAAATTACAAATTAAGAATATTTATAAAATATATTTTATAAATATTATTATAATCAATATATGGATCTATCTTTTATTAATATCGAAAATCTCGATAATGATGTTTCTCCTGGTTTCTACAGTCTTCTTAATGATAATATATCCGCTATATCATCTTATACTGTTATTGGTCCAAAAAAAAATATTAATCAAAATAATTTAAATCCAAATGCATCCTCAAAAAATAATATTAATAATAATAATAATGTTTTCAATAATATTGATAATATCACCGACTTATCAAATGCTGTTAATGTAGAACATCCAAACGTCCCTAATACTGACACTGATGGTGATAACGAAGATGATGACAAAATGGATGTAGATGTTTTAAAGAAAATGGTTATAAGATGGATCAAATTAGATGATACTGTAAAAGAGTATAATAAACAGGCAAAAGATTTGAAAGACGAAAAAGGTCAAATAGAATCAAAAATTTTATTATTTATGAACAACAATGAAACAAATGAAATTCAAGTAAAGGATGGAAAGTTGGAGAAAAGACGTGGTGAAAAGAAGGAACCAATTAATGAAGAATATATTAAAAAATGTTTGGTTAAATCTTTTGACGATGTCGAAATGGTTGATAAACTTACCAAAGTTATTCTCGAAAATAGAGAAATTACTGAAACATATAAATTATCAAGAAAAGTTGCATCTAAAACAAAACCTAAAAAAAATTAATAACCTTTAAAATATTATATTTTATCATAGTATGTTAAAACATAATAATAATAATAATAATAATAAATATCAAAATTATATTGATCATTTAAATGTAAAATATGACTCGCATACTTATAATATACAACATATTCGCGTCCTAAAAAATAACTTTTATGAAAATACATTTGTTTTAAAAACAAAATTCAGATTAAACAAAAAAATTCTTACTAACATTTTCAATAAACTTGATCCAACATTCGATATACTTGAAATTACCGAGACGTGGTTAGGCGAAAAAATGTTAAATGAAGAAAATATGAATGACGGTATTATAGAATGGTTTATAAAACTAAAAGAGAAAATAAGTTTCAATAAATTGGATTATATAGGTGGATCTGTAAAGTCTGAACAATTAGGAGAAATAGCATTTAGACATCCAAATAAAGAAAAATCATTTAATATTCCTACAGGAAATAATTTCGGATTTTTTGATAATGAGTATCCAACATTAGTTAATTTTATTGATCCACTAAAACGGTCTCTAAAAAAACAACTCCCGTCTTTCTCGATAAGGTATGATCATATTAATAATAAATATAAAATTCCAATATATTTTGTTATTAATAGTAAATTATTTGATAAAGCATGGTATGCGTCTGATAATTCTGATGTACATATTGATGAAATATATATATATGTTAAATATTATATAAAACATTTTCTTAGTTCCCAAAATTCTGAACATTATATTAAAAATATTATGTTAACAGATGATGGATGGTATGTTAATATCAGTTTATAATTTTTATGGTAAATTTAATTTGATAGTAGTTGTTGGTCTTGTTGACGGAGTTCTGTCGATATATAAATCAAAATTTCGATCTAAAATCAGTCTTGGTCTGATAGATGATACAAAAGATGGAAAATATAGACGCGGTGCATCGAGGTAAATATCAGTGTACCAATAATAGCTGATAGGATCGAGCAGAGCGGGTGAATAAAACGATGGAAAATAGTAAGGATATACAGCTGGTACAAATGATGAATTCTTTTTTCTTGGCAATATTTCACTCTCTTCTTCATCCAACTCTTCTAATAGTTTATTAAATGTTTCTGATTCGTCATGTTTAGAGTCATTATGTTTAGCACCACCTTTCATCTCAGACTCAGATTCAGAATCACTATCTGCAAGATTTTTATTTTTTTCTAATTTATTTAGGACGTGTGTGATTGATTTACTGAGGCGTTTGTGGTCTGATTTTCCGGAATATGTAGAGATAGTGAAAACAACTTCGCCATTATTTTTTTCGACTTCTTTAACTTTAAAGTCATAATAAGACGAGTTTCCGCCTCCTAATTGTGCTTTTCCTTTCCCACTTAATTTCTGTATTGTGAACACTAAACTTGACTGAGCATTGCTAAAATAAGGAGACAATTTATTATAGATCTCTTTAGCTGCCAATGCGCTATTATCGGCTTCAACTATGGTGTCTAATGAACCTACTACAATTGGATTAACAAGTGCATATTTATGAACCATTATATATATAATATTATAGTATTATAAAAAAAATGATTGAAATTTTTATTTTTTAAAGTATATAAATATTACTCGTTTATTATATTTATTATGAACACTAATCTAACGCAACCGTCTACATCCTCTAACACTAATAATGGGTCAGTTTTAGGACCATCTGAAACAATTACTCCTGGATATGCTCTTGAAATTAAAACATTACAAATATCGGCTTTTCGCATCCTTATTGAAGCTTTGAAAGAGATTCTCAAAGATGCTACTCTAAAATGCACACCAGTCTTTTATGACCCTAATGGTGAAATCAGTTCTGCTTCAGGAATATCAATCGTCGCAATGAATCAAAGCACTTCTGTTTTAATTCGTCTCAAACTACCTGCTGCTAATTTTGAAAAATTTTTTGTTAAATCTAAAAAACCTATCATGATCGGGATTAATATGATGTGCTTCTATAAACTTATTAAAACTATCAGTAATGATGACCAAATGTTAACTTTATTTCTTGAAGAAAATGATATGAACCATTTAGGTATCAAAATTGAAAATCTTGAAAAAAATACAAGCACCATCTATAAATTAAATATTTTAGACTCAGAAAATAATGATATTAACATCCAAAATTCTGAATTTGAAGCTGTTGTCACTATGCAATCCAATGATTTCCAGAAAATTATTCGTGATATGTCCAATATTTGTGATACTGTTAATATCGCTTTCGTCGATGGACCTACTAATCGAAATACTCTTATTTTCTCTGGTAAAGGCGAATTCGCTTCACAAAAAACTGTCCTTCAAGCTAAAGAATCTGACACATCCACCGATAATAAATCTAATAAAGATCTTATTATTCAAGGCACTTTCGATCTACGTAATCTTAGTCTCTTCTCTAAATGTTCCAATCTATGTCATAATATTGACCTCTTTATGAAAAATAATTACCCTCTTATTATTAAATATCAAATTGCCAATCTAGGACACGTTTTTCTTGTTCTCTCTCACAAATCTGTTGATGAAAAAAATGATTCCGACTCTGAGAATGATAATGATAAAAATGACGACGACACTACAGAAATCGACTCTTAATCAAAAAATTGATCTTTAACTCCTTAATTTATTTATTATTATACATATATTATATATATGTCTAATATTAAAATAAACACTGTTAATACATCTAATAATGATCTTTGTAAAAAAAATATTGTTGTGTCAAAAGTAAACAAAAATGAAAATCATAATAATTACAATGATGAACAAAATGATATTAATGATATTAATGATATTAATGATATTGATGAAACATATCCAAAACAAAGTTCTGGAGGTGGTGGCAGAAAAAATATTCCTTTATTCTGGCAAAGGAACAAGAGCTAAATTAGCAATATACAATAAAAAACAATAATTACTTTATATTCAGACAAATAATATGAGGTTATTTCATACTATAAAACTTTTAGAATTATTGACTCGATACTGTTACTTAAAACCTAATATTTCTGGATAGTCCAATAATAGTTCATATTTCATAATAATATTATAAAACATATTAAATAAATAAAAAATATAATTACTATTATATTTTTTATGATGTTAACTTTTAATGCTCTGGAGATATTACCTGATATATGATTTTCGAATTTATATCTCTCACAATATCATTATCAATCCATTGATTATTACTTACTTTTCGATCTGATACCCAAATCTTTATAATTGTGTTCATCAGTTTGCTCGTTATTGATATTCCATTCACTGTCCCATTTATATCCATTTCTCCTGATGTCTTCAATATTGTCTCACATACTGCTTTATCACACATCTTCTTCCAGATCCCTAATCCTGTATCCATCGATACTTTAAAACTCCACACTCCACCATTTGAATTCGCTCTATGTTCCCAAGTTGGCTCTATTCCTTCCCTAAATAAATATAAATTTATCGTTTTTATACTTGTTACCATATGAATATGTTCCATTATACGTAAATATTCGTCTACTGTTCTAAATGTTGTTATTTTTTTATAACCTGACAAATTCCAGTCATTTGGATCATGATGAAACCATAATGTCCATCTTGTGTTTAATACCAGTAAACCAATATTTTCCATATGAATACTCTCCTCTCTTTTCATCTCTTTCACTTCTTTCACTTCTTTCACTTCTTTCACTTCTTTCACTTCTTTCACTTCTTTTACAATTTGTAATTCCTTTTCTTTTTTTAAAGATGTATAATATACTTTATTATCTTCTATTTTTCCCTTTAATTGTTCAATTTCCTCACATACTTCAACGGTTGGTTCAACTGTTGGTTCAACTGTTGGTTCAACTGTTGGTTCAACTGTTGGTTCAACTGTTGGTTCGAATGTTGGTTCGAATGTTGGTTCGAATGTTGGCTCGAATGTTGATTCGAATGTTGGTTCAGATAAAGTATCATCATCGAGTAAAGCAGCAAATGGATTTGAATTTATGACGGGTAATTGTGCGTTGGTTAGTTTTCTTCCCCTTGTTGATTTTTTTATATTTTTGCTCATTAATAAGATTAATATAATACAATAGTTTTTATATCTGTTATTATTAATGTAATATACTTATATATATAGATATATAACGTTTTAGCTTATATAATAATTGAAATTTTAAACTTTAGATTTAAATAATATAAAAATTATTTATATATTAGATATATAAATGGATTACGAAGGTTTTAATCAATCTGTTCCGATTAGTCGTATTGAATTCCAAGTATTAACAAATAAACAAGTAAAGAGCATGTCTGTTGTTAGACAAGATATTCATGGTATTAATCAGACAGATACTCAAACGGATGGTCAAGCGACCAGAGGTGGTTTATTGGATCCACGTTTAGGAACAACTGAATTAGGTATATTATGTGCGACGTGTGGTCAAAACAATAATAAATGTTATGGTCATAGTGGTCATACTGATTTAGCGGAACCTGTATTTCATTTTGGATATTTAGATATTGTCAAGAGTGTATTAAGTTGTATTTGTTTGAACTGTTCTAAACTTCTCATTTATAAAAATGAGGAAGAAATGAATGAAATTTTGAAATCTAACAAACGAGGCAAAAATAGATTTGCTGAAGTTAAGAAACTCACAAGTAATATCTCTTACTGTGCACGAACTGAACAAAATTGTGGTGTCCCTGTCTCTAAAATTAAGAAAGATGTTAAAAAAGGTTCTGGTATTATTCAAATAGTAGCGGAAACGAATGTTCAATCCAGTGGTTCCGAAGAAGGACCTGCACAATCTTCTGATAAAAAGAAGATTAGGAAAATCTTAACTCCAAGAATGGTTTATGATATTCTTAAAAATGTATCAGATGAAGACTATTATATTATGGGATTTGACCCTTCTAAATGTCGTCCAGAAGATTTTATTATTAAAGTTTTTTTAATTCCTCCGATTGCGATTCGTCCATCTGTAAAAATGAGTTTATCAAGTTCTACTAATTACGAAGATATGTTAATTGGCAAACTGGTTGACATTATTAAGACCAATATTCGTATTCGGAAACAATTAGATAAGGAAATTAGTGGTGAAGAACCGAAATATTTAGATTTAAATATCCAATTATTACAATATCATATTGCAACATATTTTGATAATGAAAATATGAGTCTACCTAAATCTGAACAAAAATCTGGTGGCAAACCTACCAAATCTATTTCAGACCGTATTCGAGGTAAAACTGGACGTATTAGAGGCAATTTAATGGGTAAACGTGTTGATTTTTCGGCTCGTACTGTTATTACTTCTGATCCGAACTTATCTCTGGATGAATTAGGTGTCCCAATCAAAATTGCGATGAATATTACTTTTCCAGAAGTTGTTACACTTTACAATATTGATGAGATGAATAAACTTGTCAAAAATGGCAGATTTATATATCCTGGTGCAAATAATATTAAACCTTATCATATGAATGATAGTAAACGACACCTTATCGATCTTAGATACCGTAAAAAAGGTATCAAGTTAAGACCTGGTGATATTGTTGAAAGACATATTAAAGATGGTGATGCTGTATTATTCAATCGTCAGCCATCTTTACACAAACTTTCTATGATGTCTCATCGTGTTAAAGTTATTAATGATGATCGTTTGGCTACTTTCCGTATTAATGTCACTGTTACGACGCCATATAATGCTGATTTTGATGGAGATGAGATGAACATGTTTGTGCCTCAGCAAATTCAGACACAGATGGAACTAACACAAATAGCGAATGCAAGTCTTCATATTATAACTCCCAGAACATCGGGAACAATTATTAAATTAAAACAGGATGCGGTCGTTGGTTCATACCTAATCACTGATAAAAATGTTAATGTTCCGTGGAAAGAAGTTATGAATATCCTTATGAACTGCACTAATATTGACTCTCAACTTAAAAAAATAAAAAAGGTCGATATTAATACACATAAACTGTTCTCTACCATCTTGCCACAATCCATTAATTATATTGATGGTGATAAAATTGAAATCAAAAATAGTGAACTTATCAAAGGTATTGTTAATGGTAATATTCTTAATGACAGTATTATTGGAAATTCTTGGGACCGACATGGACCTAAACAAACTAAAGATTTTATTGATAATATTCAACGTTTAGTTGTCAATTATTTTCTAACAAGAGGGTTCACTACTGGACTCTCTGATGCTATGACGACTACTGCTGAAAATGCCGATGTTCGTAAATATTTAGAAGAAAAAATGTTAGAAGTTCAACATTTAATCACCGAAATTGAAAACTTCCCAGATCTTATAGACGCTGAAACCTTTGAGGAACAAATTTATAGTTTACTTATGGTTGTCAGAAGTGAAGTCGCTAAAAAAATTATGAAAAAATCGAATTCATCCAACAACTTCTATGCTATGATTGCATCTAAGTCCAAAGGTAGTGATATCAATTTGGGACAAATCGTCGGTGGTAATGGTCAAGATATTTTACAATTTAAACGTATCCAAAAGAAAGTTAACGGACGTTCTATTGTCCATTTTTGTCAAAATGATGATACGGCTGCAGGTAGAGGATTTCTTGTTGGTTCATTTTTTAGCGGTTTAGAGCCACACGAATTTTATTTTCATCATATGGCAGGAAGAGAGGGTTTAATTGATACAGCCATTAAATCTGTAACTGGTGATACAAAATTAGTTATTATAGAGAATGGTAAAACAAAACTCGTAAATATAGGTGATTGGATTGACGCGCTATTGGTAAATAATTCAGATATTCAATTAGATGATGATCGAGAGCTTCTGAGACTCAACAATGATGTTTATATTCCAACAACAGATTTAGATGGTAAAGTATCTTGGGGTCAAATTACTGCAATAACAAGACATAACCCTTCTGCTGTTTTATATAAAATTAAAACTGAAAGTGGTCGTGAAGTAATTGTAACTGATTCACATTCTCTTTTGATCTGGAATGAAGAAACGTCAACACTTGTTAGATTAGAACCATTTAAAATAGATGTTGGTGCATATGTGCCATTAACATTAAATTTAAATGAACCTCCAACAATAAATAAAAATAATAATATGCAAACAAAATATGATGGTAAATTAATAGGTTCATATCTTGCACAATTTAATTCTAAAGAAGATTTAATCAATATTAATATTGAAGATTTTATAAATGCTCCAAATGAGTTTATTGATGGTTTAATTGAAGGTATATTTCATAATAGAAATAATATTTCATCCTCTAATTTGCAGTTTATAGAAATAATCAATATATGTTTATCCAGACAATATAGTTTCGCAACAATTTCAGAAAATTACATTGGATATAAATTAGAATTACCATCTAAATTTAAAAAATATAATGACATTGTTTTAGATAAAATTGTTGAAATTAATAAAATTGATTCTAAAACATCTAAATATTCAAAAGTATATGATTTAACTATTCCATCAACTCTAAACTTTGGTTTGGCAAATGGTCTCCATGTTGTGGATACTTCTGATTCCGGATATTTACAACGTAAGTTAATCAAAGGAATGGAGGATGTTTACATAGCATATGATGGCACAGTTAGAAGTGGTAATAATGTAATGATTCAGATGTTATTTGCGGATTCACATATGGACCAAGCAATGCAAAAGAAGGTCAAGTTCCATATTTTAAGTTGGGGCAATAAAAAGATTGAAGAAGTTTGTCATTTTACGAGTGAACAATTAACTGAACTGAATAAAAATCTCAAATATGATGAGAAATCAAATAAAGCATTAAAAGAATTTAATGATGAAATTGTTGATACTATGAAACAATTTCGTGATGATTTTAGAAATTTACAACGCAAATCTAAAGTCACTAATGCAACTTTAATGGAAATCTATTTTCAACCTGTTAATTATAGTCGTATTATTGATGATGCTAAAAATGCAATTATTATAGATAACAGTCCATTGGATCCATTATATATTATATCAGAGATTGAGAGATTGATGGATCCAAGAGTATGTCAACTTGTATGTACGATTGACAAAGATATTCAAACAAATTCACCAAAGATGTATAACCAGAAGAAATCTAAATATTTGTTTCAAATAGCATTATATGAATTTTTATCACCTAAAAGATGTATTTATGAGTATAAATTTACAAAAGAGAAGTTTGACCAAGTTATAGCTGAAATTATTAGAAGCTTTAATATTTCGATGGTTGAACCAGGAGAGATGGTTGGTGTCGTAGCCAGCCAAAGTTTAGGAGAACCCTTGACGAATGTTGTGTCTGAAAGCCTTTAAATTATAAATTGGGTTCGCCAGAATATGTAAGCAGCCAAGTGAGCTTATATATTATAAAATCTGGAACATGCTTGGAGTCGGCTATGGTAACATAGTTGATAAGGCTAGTCGAGTAATATGAGAATAACCATTCTCCGTCTGTTTGAAGCATTGTAGTGCGATAACAGATTGACTCGGCGAGATGCGTGAAAACGGTCAATACTCTGCCAAGAGGGAAGACCGTCGGTGACTACTATCATCGCTACAGACTGCGTTGGTTCTCTGGAAACAGAGGTAGATATTATCAATTAATAATATTCGAGACCAACTTCGGCACGCATCGGTTATCTATTTAATGTGATAGAAATCGAAAAATCATATTATTGGATGGCTTAATGTACAGTCGGATACCAGCTAAGATTCAAATATCTTAGGGAACTACCAGACAAATATTTATATTTGTATTGGCGAGAGCCTTTTATCTGTTGGCTAAAGTGTTTGAAAAAACACGAGGATAAAAGGACTGGTTTATTGACAGATGACTTTAAAAACGTTTCATGCGTCCGGATCTGGTGTGGAAGCAATGAAAGGTATTGGACGTGTAAGAGAGTTATTATCTTACACTAAAAATCCTGCTACACCAGAGATGGTGATTTATATGGACAATTATAATTTAACAAATAAAGAACACGCGAATAGAATTGCGTCCACATTAAAATATACTATTTTATCAGAATTATCAGAACAATTAGATATTATTTATGATCCAGATGCAACTGCAAGCGCTACATCTTATTATAATGTAGATGACTTAGACAGAGATACACCATATTATATTAATAACAGTGTGTCAAATATTGATAACTGTCCGTGGTTATTTCGTATTGAGCTTTCTAAAGAAAGTATTGTTGAAAACGAAATTACGATGTTAGACATCAAGAGTAAATTCATTTCATTCTGGACTAATTATTATTCTGATTTGTCTGCTTTAAAAAAACAAGAAAAAGAAGTTATCTCTAAAATATTATATGGAAGTATTTTAACATCTTACGATAGTTCTGATATACTCGTTATTCATTTCAGATTTGAATTAGCTGTCGTTGATAACAATATTTTGTCTACTATTCAAGACATCTTATTAAATAAATTTAATATCAAAGGTTATGAAAATATTTCTAAGATCTCTAAAATAGATCATCAACAATACATCTCATTTGACAATGAAGACCAATCTATGGAAACAGCGAGAGAGTATGTGATATCAACAGTTGGAATTGAAATGGAATCAATCCGTAAATTTTATGGTATTGATATTAATAGAACATATTGTAATGATGTTCATAAATTATACCAACTATTTGGTATCGAAGCTGCACGATCCGCTCTTATCAAAGAATATGAAAGAGCTTTTGAAGGCAATGATGTCAATACCGCTCATATTATGTTGCTATGTGATGTTATGACTAATACTGGTGGTATTACATCTATTGATAGACACGGTATTAATCGTCTTGATACTGACCCAATGGGTAGAGCATCTTTCGAAAAAACTATTGAACAATTAATTTGGGCTTCTGCTTTCAATGAAGTTGACTATTTACGAGGTGTGTCAAGTCGTATTATGGTCGGTCGATGTATCAAGGGTGGAACTGGTCTTTGTGAAATCGTAATTGACACTGACATTATCGAAAACTCAGAATTAGATGAAACTAAAGAAGTAAAAGTTCAAAGCAACATATTTAGTGGACTTAAAACTTCTGGACTTCTTAAGGACCTTATTAAAGTAAAAGGATCGGTCTTCATGCCTAATTAAATAATAATAATAATAATAATAATAATAATAATAATAAACTTTTTTTATAAATATTAATAATTACAATTATATCATCTAATATATGATTAACATATTTATTAAAGCAAAAGGAATGGTCTTTGTACCTAATTAAATAATAATACACTTTTTTATAAATATTAATAATTACAATTATATCATCTAATATATGATTAACATATTTATTTAGTAAATATATCAATCAATATAATAATTCATTATACAAACAATAAAATAAAAAATAAAGTTTTTTTAAGCCCATAAAATATTTTTTCAAAAAAATTCCAGAAAAAAATAAAATTAACACACACGTTTTTCGTGCACGTTAATTTGCAATTTTTTTGCAAATTTTTTATACTTAATTTAAAGATGATATAATAAATATATTATATATTATATCATCTTTAAATTAAGTATAAAAAATTTTAAGAGAATTTATGAATTGGATAGACATAAAATAAGAAAAAATAAATGTTTATCTATAAATAAAGATGATATACAACTACCTATTAAACAAATAAATAATCCCACACAAACGATAAAAATACCACAAAATACCACACAAATTAATTTGCAAAGTGATATTCACACCACACACCCACACAAAGAACCAAACAATATAAATACATCTAAAACATACTGTAAAAATTGCAATAAACATTTCTCTCGTTATGATAGTCTAAAAAGACATCAATTATTTTATTGTTTACCAAAAGATGATGAACTATCAAAAGATAATAATAATAAAAATGTAATAGATTTATTATCACAAATCAAAAATCAACAAACTATAATGAAGGAAGAGCATAAACAAGAAATAGCAGATTTAAAGAACACCATTATAAATCTTGAATCTAAAATTAAAAATGACACTACAAATATCACAAATAATAACACAACAAATAATACAATTAACAACACAATAAATATAAATAATAATATTGTTTTTAAATTTGGAACTAAAATAGATCATAACTTAATTACAACTGAAAAATTAGTGCATTTTTTAAATCATATAACGTCATTATATGCATCCGACGATGACAAGGTGTAACAAGAACAATCCCTCTGATGGTTGAAGAAATTCATTGCAATATTAATCATCCAGAATATTACAACATTTATATTGCAGATAAAAGATCTAAAGAAGCTGTTATTTATGATGGTAAACAATATAAAACAGACACCAAAAACATAGACATTTATAGACAATCTTATACAAGACTATCTATAAAGCCATGAATATTAACGAAGTGTGTCTTCTCCGTGAATAGATTTATAACACAGGACTAAATAAACCATAATGTCGTAACATTATGTTTTTTGCTGCATTATAGTCTCTATCCATTTTTAAATGACAGTTATTGCAATCATAAATACGAGAGCCTTTCAAGTCATTCTTATTTTTTACATTTTTGCATTCTGAACATGTCAATGATGTATGATGTTCATCTACAATATGTAATTTTGTGTTATATTTATTATAAAAAAAACAGTAAAATGTCTATATTTGTCTATATATTTAGAGGACAGTATATCTTGATGAAACAGTTGAATTATTAGTTCTGAATATGAAGAGCCATATAGCAGATAGATTTTATATGGTTGAAGGATTGAAAAAAGATGAAGAAAGATTTAATAAAAATTTTACGGAAGACAAAAAAATCAATATTGTGAAAAGATTCAGGAAATTAAATGATGTTGATGAAGATTCAGCTGAATATAAAAAAAGTAACCAATTAATAAAATATATGTTATGTGATTATAAAGAGACTATAAAGGATACACGGCGGAAAGTAGAAAAGAAGCAACGAACAAGAAAATTAGCGTCAACTGAAATAATGAATATAAAAGGACTCAATTAGTGCTACATTTGAAATATGTCATAATAGACCATATATAGTCTATTATAGTATACCCTTGGACTAATATTACCTTATTCAGAATAAACCTTTAATACACCATTAAATTGCATATTATAGCTGTATAGACATCAAAAAAATTGAAATTTTAATATTTTGATACTTAAATATTAAATAATAGCATATATATATATACAATGGCTTCTAATACTTCCGCTCAACAATCTAACACCATCAGCTACAAAGCTTTTGATGTCAAGAAATTGCAAGTTCAACCTCTTGAAGATACTAAGTTTAATAATGCCCAGAAATTGGCTTTTATTAGATATTTAGGTGGTAATTGTCAGATGCAAACTCATAAGATTACATTATATTCAGGTGGTGTTCCACAAGCTGGTCCATATTATGCTACAGATAAAGCTCGTGCTTTCTGTAAAATTACTGAAGATGTAAACGATCCAAATAGTGTTCTATTTTTTAAACAAATGGAAACAGTAGATATTGAATTAAATTCTCAAGAATTTAAAAACAAGTTATTCGGTTCAGCCAAAGCAGCTCAAGCTTACTCATATCAACCAATCGTTCGAACTCCTGAACAACCAGATGATGATGAATCAGTTAATGATAAGAAGAAGAAAGGTCCTTATCCAAGATTTATCAAATTTAAGATTGACTTACATTGGGAAACTGGCGTAGTTCAAACTAAATTCTTCCAAAAAGATGGATCTGGTAAAAGAATTCCTGTGCCTGATGTTAGAACAGTCGATGATGTAGCTAAACAATTAGGTTGGAAATCATCATTTGTTGCAGTTATTATTATGAACAAGTTATATGCTTCTAAAAATAAAGTCGGCGATTCTAAGAAATATGGTGTCACATTTAAAATGAGCAATGTTTCTTGTGAACAACCTCTTTACAAACCTAAAAGTGAGTTCGATGGTGATGCTTTCATCGAAGAAGATGATACAACTGCTCTCTCTAATATCAAAATTAGCACTATTGAAGATGACATTGTGTCTGTTAAAGTAGATGCTAAACCTACAAATGCTTTTGCTCAAGCTCTTGACGGCGATGATGATGAAGGTGAAGGTGAAGATGAAGAAGATGAAGATGAAGATGAAGTCGTCGAAGAAGTTAAACCAGCGCATGTTCCAGTTCAAGCAGCTAAACAACCAGCTGCTAAACAACCAGCTGCTAAACAACCAGTCGCAACTCGTCAAAGTAAACAATAAGCAATCAGTATTTAATTAATACAATATTTTTTCTTTATTTATAATTTTTATATATAATAATCTATAAATAACATATTTAAACAGTAGATTATATACATATAATGTATTAGCACTATACTAATACATTATATAATTTGATTTTTTTATTATATACCAGCCTATTTTATGGTCATTTAATAAAAAATAAAATTATGTATTAATACCAACTAATTAAGATATGTTGACATTTATTACGTCAACAATCTTAATGGTGTCGTTGCATCATTTTGATGCAACGTTAAGGTGTTAAAATTCAGCAAACCATTTCTCGTAATTATAAGATTTACATAATTTGTATCCCGTGATAAAATTATGTGTTGACTATGTCGTGGGAACATAATATAGTCATAAAGCTGCAACAACAAAAACAATCTAATGTTAATATTTTTTATTTAAGATTATTTACAGCAATCTCTTCTAAAATCATACATTTTTTTCTTTTAATCTGTATAAAAAATATTTTTTGGTCAGTATACTTCGTATATCGTCCAATAACTTATGATGTATTTGCATAGTAAGTATATAATAACAATTCGCGATTAGATATATCCATAATAATTTACAAAAGATTATTCAATATATTTTTCTAAATTTATGTCCATACCGTTTGGTTTATATAT
>Ga0304730_1000082_pt1 | contig 93303 bp, 76 predicted proteins | sample M_130628_MF_Meta_FD_190474 | JGI IMG/M metagenome (GOLD analysis project Ga0304730, IMG submission 190474) | Freshwater microbial communities from Lake Montjoie, Canada to study carbon cycling - M_130628_MF_MetaG (v2) (version 2) | ecosystem: Environmental > Aquatic > Freshwater > Lake | place... | reverse complement strand
TTTTTGAAAGCTGGATTTGTAAATAACCTCGCTCAGGGGCAGTCGTTCCCGGATGCCGGCGAGGTGGTCGGCCACCCGAAGGGCCGTGTCGAGCGATTCAATGACGCAGGGTCCGGAGATTAAAAACATATTCTGCTAAGTTCCGGGATTTTTTTGGAATCAGGATATTGGATTCCGCGTCAATTTCAGTTAAAACAGCCCGTTGAGTTCGGCGTCGATTTTCTCGATCACCTTGCCCAAATCTTCTTTTTTGCTGTCAAACTCGATCTGGTCCACTTCGATGACCAGCAGTTTGCCCTTGTCGTAGCCCTTGATCCACTGGCTGTAGCGATCGTTGAGGTTTTGAAGGTAGTCGAGCCGAATGCTGCTTTCGTAGGGACGTCCGCGCTTTTGAATCTGGCGCACCAGGGTTGGGACGCTGGCGTTGAGGTAGATAAGCAGGTCGGGAGCCTTTATAAACTCCTCCATGAGGCCAAAGAGCTCTTGGTAGGTGTTGTAGTCGCGCGAACTCATTAAGCCCATGTCGTGCAGGTTGGGCGCAAAAATATTGGCGTCTTCGTAGATGGTGCGGTCCTGAATCACGTTTTTGCCCTGACTCCGAATGCTGTGGATCTGGCGGAACCGGCTGTGCAAGAAATAAATCTGCAGGTTGAAGGACCATCGAGACATGTCGTCATAAAACTCGTTGAGGTAGGGATTCTCGTCCACCTCTTCAAAGTGGGCCTGCCAGCCATAGTGCTTGGCGAGTAGGGTGGTGAGGGTCGTTTTTCCTGACCCAATGTTTCCGGCGATGGCTACGTGCATAGCGTCAAAAATAGGTCAAGAATCGTCGCGGAGTCGTTTGAAATGACTGCTTTCGTTTAGGGGGCGGCTGGTTCCTTTGGTAGCAGCAAATTGCGGTCATGAACCGAAGAAATTTGATTATTACGTACGATTTACTTAAATTCGTACGTATGGCAAAGCAAAAACTAACCTTGGCACTGGATCCGGAACTGATTTCGTTCGGGAAAAACTATGCGGCCGGCCGCAGAACCAGTCTTTCGGAGCTCCTCGAAACCTACCTAGCGCAGCTTCGGGCCACTCCTGAGCTGCCTGATGGGGATGGGGCTTCGGCGCTGGTCCGCCGAATTCGGGCCGAACTGGTACAGGGGCAGCCGAAGGCTCCGCACGAAGTCGACCAAAGGGTGGTCCGATTGGAACACCTTAGTACGAAATTCTTATGAGGATCGCGGTTGACACCGATGTGCTGCTCGATCTGCTCGTGCTTCGGGCCGCGCATGTGGAATCGGCACTGCGTGCGGTGCAATCGGCCCAGGGTCAAGGGGTGCAGCTCGTGACGACGGCCTGCGTCCTGCAAAATGCGTACTTCGTTGGCCAGCGCCACTACGCAGAATACTGGAGCCTCGAGCGCTGGCTCGATCTACTGGATTCGGTGGAGCTAATTACGGTTCCGAAGGCCGCACTAGAGCGGGCCGTGGACTATGTTGACTACGAGGATGCGGTGCTCGCCCTGTCGATGCAGCACGCGGCGGTGCGCATGCTGTGGACGCGGAACGCTAAGGACTTCAAAGAGTTCGCCAGCATTGCAGCCCTGTCGCCGGAGGCCTACCTAGCTGGGCTGACTACCTAGTACCATGCAATTTCGAGATAGCCAACAACCAAACTTTTGCATAAAAGCAATATCTTTTATGTTTCACTTTAGGGAAACTTTTGTACCTTTGAACCTTGGTCAAAAATCAGAAGTTTAGAACCATAACGTTTTTTAAGAACTACTTTCAAGACTTCTTTGCCAAACAAAACAAGAAAGTAAAAGCAAAAATTATTTGGACTTTTGACTTGGTTGAAGATTTACAAAGAGTTCCTGAAACCTACCTGAAGCACATTGAGAACACGGACGGTCTTTATGAAATGCGAGTTCAATTGGGAACGGACATTTTTAGAATTTTTTGTTTTTTTGACCGTGGCCAAGTAGTTGTTTTAGTGAATGGATTTCAAAAGAAAACGCAAAAAACACCGAAGAAAGAGATAGAATTGGCACTTAAAATAAAAGCAGAATATGAAAGCGAAAGGTAAAAATTTGATTACTCTAGAAGAGTTCAAAGAAAAAAACTACGGTATCCGCGGAACAAAAGAGCGTGACGAACTTGAATCCGGTTATGAAGCATTTAAAATCGGTGCTTTGATTCACGACACTCGTATCGAAATGGGAATGACCCAGGAGCAGCTTGCAGATAAAGTTGGGACAACTAAATCCTATATTTCAAAAATTGAGAACAACCTAAAGGAAGCGCGTATTTCGACACTTCAAAAAATCATTGAACTTGGTTTTGGTGGACGACTTGAACTGAACGTTAAATTCTAATGGACGAGTTGACCGATGAAGATCCGCATTGAACAGCTCCTAATCAAAAGGCGGTTTTTTGTTTTCTAAAGACCGATTTGTGGTTTAATAAACGATAGTTTTCGAACCAAGTTTTGCATTAAAAGTCCCTCCCCTCGGTTAGCTCTCGAACGAAACCAACAACTCCTCAATCAGACTCCGGTCGTTCATCAGGCGGGGAACCTTGTGTTGCCCGCCGAGCTTGCCCTTGGATTTAAGCCAGTTGTGGAAGGTTCCAGGCGGCGCAACGTGTACGCGCGGAGGCTGGAGAACCATGCTTTTGTAGCGCTTGGCCTCGTAGTCGGAGTTGCTCGCCTTGAGGGCCGTGTCAAGGGCCTGGCCAAAGGCCTCTATGGAATAGGGCGGAGTGCGAAACTCGATGAGCCAGTCGTGCCCGCCTCCGGCTTCGCCTGCGGCGGCCCACCAGGGTGCTGCCGTGTATTCGTCGACCTGGGCTCCGGTTTTGCGGCAGGCTTCGGCCACGGCCCGCTCGGCATTGTCGATCATGAGCTCTTCGCCAAAGGCATTGATAAACAGACGGGTGCGCCCTGTGATAAGGATGCGGTAGGGCGCCACCGAGCTGAACTGAACCGTGTCGCCGACGATGGTCCGCCAAAGTCCGCCGTTGGTACTAATAATTAGGGCATAGTTCACGCCGATTTTAACTTCAGAAAGGGGTATGGCGCGGGAATCAGATCCATTAAATTCCGCCATGGGGACGAATTCATAGAAGATTCCGTGCTCGAGCATGAGCAGCATGCCCGGGTCGTCGAGGCGGTCCTGCACCGCAAAAAATCCTTCGGAGGCGTTGTAGGTCTCGAGTTTGCGGGTTCCGCTGGGCAGAATCGCCTCAAAAGCGGATTCGTAGGGGGTGAAGGCCACGCCGCCGTGCACAAAGAGCTCAAGGTTGGGCCACACGGCTTCGAGGGAGGTTTCGCCCCTGATTTCGAGAACGCGGCGCAGCAAAACCAGCATCCAGCTCGGTACCCCAAAGAGCGAAGTCACGTTTTGACGGGCAACTTGCTGGGCAATTTTTTCAATTTTGGCCTCCCACTCGTCCATCAAGGCCAGGTCGTGCGAGGGGGTCGAGCGCCAGCTCGCCCAAAGCGGAAGGTTGTCGATCATGATCGCACTGAGGTCTCCGTAGTAGGAATGCTCGTTGAGCTCGTTGATTTTTGAGGAACCGCCCAGCCGCAGGCTGAGTCCGTCATAAAGCTGCGAATCGGGCACTTGCTCCGAATAAAAAGCAAGCAGGTCGCGCCCCGCCTTAAAGTGGTTTTCTTCGAGGGACTCTCGGGAGACCGGAATGAACTTGGACTTGGCCGCCGTGGTTCCGGAACTCTTGGCAAACCATCGAGTAACCCCCGGCCAGAGGACGTTAGCTTCGCCCCGGATGCTCCGCTCGATCCAGGGATAGAGCTTGTCGTAGTTGGTTATGGGAACCTGCGCCGCAAATTCTTCGTAGGCGCTTTCGGCAGTCAGGCCGTGCTCTCGGCCAAAGTCGGTGAGAGCAACCTGGGTCATGAGCTCCCTAAATACCAATTGCTGGGCAGCAATGGGCCTGTCTCGCATCTCTTGAAGGCGAGGAATCCGGCTGCTGAGGCGCCAGTTTACGAGGTCGGTGATCGGCGAGAAGGCCATGCGTTGGGGTACCTTTGGTTCACAAAAGGTAGTACAGATGAACTTCACTTGGTCCGCCGCCCCCCTGCGTAAAATGATTTTGTCGGTTGCCGAGCCGTCGGTTCGTGCTTTTGTGCCGATTGGGCGCCATTTGGTGGATGTTAATACGCTGATTGGCAAAAAGTTGAGACTTCACTGGCCGGGAATGGCCGAATGCCAGTCCTGCAGCGGAATTTTCTCGTCGCTCCAGGCTCAGGGTTTATGCCGCAAGTGCTTTTTTGAAAGTCCGATGGCCGGCCCAAGCATGGTTCGCCCGGAGCTATCAACGGCCCATTTGGGCATTGCGGACCGTGATCTGGAGTTTGAGCGAGCCCTTCAGCTTCAGCCGCACTCGGTGTATCTGGCTGATTCGGGCGGAGTGAAGGTTGGGGTGACCCGCACCCGCCAGCAGGTTACGCGGTGGCTGGACCAAGGCGCCAGCACCGCCCAGGTTATTGCCATAACCGACAACCGATACGAAGCAGGCTTGATCGAAGTAGCACTCAAGGAGCACTTTAGCGACAAAACCGACTGGCGCAGGATGCTTGCAGGCGAAACCTTTGACGCGGACTTTGCTGCGGCCATCGGCGTCGCCCTGGAGGCCATACCGGCGGATTTAAAGCGTTTTGCTCAGGCTGACGGAGTCAAGCACCAGGCCCACTGGTCCCTCGCTCCGGGCTTTAAAGCCAAGTCAGTTAAATTCAGCAACCACGGCGACGAAATTGAGGCGGTTCTCGCGGGCCAAAGAGGTCAATACCTGGCCTTTACCGACGGCCGAGCAATCAACCTACGATCGCACGAGGGCTTGTTTATAGGACTATCCTGCTAAAAACTGGGGCTCTCGGCTTTTACGAATTTGCGGTAGGCCCAAACCCCCAGGTACATGAAGGGCGTGTCTAGGGCGGCCATCAGTATTTTAAAAAGCCATGCATCAGCCATGTATTGAATCATGGTCCCGTTGGGGAGAACCCCAACAAAGAGTATCAGGATTACCAAAATACTGTCGACGCCCTGCGAAAGCATGGTGGAGAAGTTGTTCCGCACCCAGAGGTGTTTGCCGCGGGTAACCCGCTTCCAGAAGTGAAAAAGCCGAACGTCCACCAACTGTGCCACAATGTAGGCGGCCATGGAGGCCACAATCACCCTCACCGAATTGCCAAAAACCACGTCGTAGGCTTGGTCGTTGACCGTAGAGAAGGGCAGGGCCGGGAGTAGTCCGCCAAGCCAGATAACCAGCAAAACCAGTAGGAGCGCAAAGAATCCGCTAAATACTACGTAGTCGGTGCGGCGTTTGCCATAAAATTCGCTCAAAAGGTCGGTGACCAAAAAGGTCAAAGGGTAGGGTAGGATTCCGACGGAGATTACAAAAGTTTTGAAGCCGAGGTCGATCTCGACAAACTTGTTAGAGACCAAGTTGCAGACAACCAAGGCCGTAATAAAAAGGGCTCCAAGGCCCATGTAAATCGCTAGGTTTCGGCCCTCTAGCGGACCTTTATAGAGTTCTTGATCAGACGACATACTTAAAAAATGAGGGTTTCACGGGCTTGGATGCCACCAAAGGTTTGAATTTTGGCGCGGACTTGCTCAAGTTGGGCCTCAAGCTGCATGCCCAGGCTGATACTGCGCAGGCTGACGCCAAAATCGCGCAGCACCTGCTTCCAAGGCTCGTCATTTTTTGGAAAGAGTTCCACGCGGTAGTCCTTGAGCTTGGCCAACTTGGCGCAGGAAGCCATAGCGTCCTGCATGCCTCCCAGCGCGTCGACCAGGCCGAGCTCCTTGGCCCGGAAGCCAGTATAGACTCGCCCGCGCGCAATCGAATCCACCACGCTCGCCTCAAGCCGGCGCCCTTTGACCACAACCTCCTTAAACCGGGCGTAGGTGCGGTCCACCGAGAGCTGCACCAGGGCAAGCTCTTGGTCGCTCGGGCTTCGGTCCAGCGACGGAAAGTTCGCAAAAGGATGCGTCGCGACGGGCTGGCTCCTGATGCCAAGCTTGTCGTTCAGAAGGTCCTCGCCGCTAAAAAGCAAGCCAAAAACCCCGATGGAACCCGTAATCGTAGTCGGCTGGGCCCAAATCTCGTTGGCCGGAGCGGCCATATAGTAGCCGCCGCTCGCGGCGGCTCCGCCCATAGAAACCACCACCGGGAAGGCCTCAGTCAGCCTCATCACGCCGCGGTGTATCTCATCAGACGCCAAAGCCGACCCGCCCGGACTATTAATTCGCAGCACCACACCCTTCACGTCGCTGCGCTCGAGCAGGTCCTCCACCGTTTCGGTAAAATCATAGTCCGCCACTGCATTGGCATCCGAACCGTCCACGATGTCGCCCTCGGCAAAAACTACCGCAATGACCCCGCTGCCCGTCTCTTCTGTGGCAAGGCTGGCATAGTCCGAGGCCGAAATGAGTCCGTCTTCGTTGCCGCCCCAGTCCTCAAGATTGAACTGATCGGGGTATTCCAGCGCATCGACCAGACCCAGGGCAAGGGCACGCTCGGCGGTAACCAAAGGCTCTTTGTTGAGCACCTGAGTCCACATGCTGTCGCTGATGCCAATGCGGCTCGCCCGCACCGAGGTCTCAATTTCGGACCATAACTCGCCGAGCAATTGCGTGTACTGCATCTTGTTAGCCTCTGACATGCGGTCTGCAATAAAGGGCTCGCCGGCACTCTTAAAGGCATTATCAGACCCACGCACGAGGTGGGCCTTGACCCCTAGCTTGTCCAAGGCGCCCTTGAAATACAGGGGGCTGGCACTTAAGCCGTTTAAAATGACACTGCCGGCCGGCGCGAGGTATATTTTTTTGGCCACACTGGCCAGGTAGTAGGATTTAGGATCGTAACCCTTGCTGGTGGCCACCACCTTTAGGCCAGATTTTTGCGCCTCTGCCAGGGCAGCGCGAAGCTCCGTCAGCGCCGCCCAGCTTGCGTCAACCGCGCCGAGCTCGAGCCAGAGAACCGTCACTTTACCCTTGCTCTCGCTTGCTCGGCGAATCACTTCAAGGAGCTCATAAAGCGAGAGGGCAGGGGCCTCGTCAAGAACCGTTGCCAAAAATTGGTCGACTTCGTCAGGCTGCTCGTTAAGGGTTCCGCTGAGTTCAATGTGGACTACAGTCTTATCGCTCAAGGTAATAGCGGCTTCGTCGCTGCTGGATGCGGCTCCGACAGCAAGACCAATAAGTAGGGCAAGCAGCAAAAAAAGTCCGACGATTGACCCAAGGAGGGCTCCAAAAAACTGCTTCATGTGTTTCTTTGTGCTAGGGACTGAGCCCGTTAAAATTGTGAATACAAAGGTACTAAAGGTCCTGCTCCTGCTAGGTAGCAACAGCGAAGACGCCATCAAGGTTCTGGGAGAGGCCGGCCGTGCTTTAAGCGCAAAAACACCGATTCTGCGAGCCGGAAGCCTTTGGCGCACTGCTGCTTGGGGTTTTGAGGGTCCGGACTTCATCAACCAAGTGCTCGAGGTAGAATGGACTGGCGAACCTTTGGCCCTGCTGGAGTTCTGCCTTGAAACAGAGCGTCTTTTGGGTCGCGTGCGCAGCGCGGATGCTCCGCGCTACGAGAGCCGGCGCATCGACATTGACCTGCTGCTGGCATCGCCTTTTTTGACCTTGGCTAACCCTAGGCTCCAACTGCCGCACCCGAGAATGGCCCAGCGCAGGTTTGTGCTCCAGCCCCTTGCGGAGTATTGGAGCGACTGGATTGCCGACGAATCAGGCCGCCCGGTAAGTGAACTTTTGAGTGCATGCAGCGACCGAAATTTTGTACATTTGGTATCAGAATTAAACTAATTTGTTATGAAATACTTCGTTTTAGCTGCAAGCACCATGATTTTGGCCTCATGCGGCGTTAAGGATCTAGAAACCCAAGTAGCATCGCTAAAGGGTGACCTGGCCAAAGTTCAAAAAGACAGCGACAGCGACGGCGTTTCGGACGCATTCGACTTAGAGCCCAACACTCCCAAGGGAGCTATGATTGACGGTTCGGGTCGCGCCCTTGATTTAGACGGCGACGGACTGCGTCAAGAAGTGGATGTTGATCCTTTTGGCCAACGAGGTGCTCGCACCGACGCTAGCGGTGCAGAGTTAGACAGCGACGGCGACGGAATTGCAGACTCCAAAGACAAGGAGCCCAGCACTCCAGCGGGTTCGTTGGTTAACTGGCAGGGTAAGCGCATCGACGTTAGCGGAGGCATGTCTTCTGCCGTAGCGAGTGCATTTATTCCCGAGGTTCTGTTTGCAACCAACAGCATTACTGTTTCGGCAGAGGAAGAGGCCAAGCTGGCCGTAGTCGCCAAGATGGTCAAGGCTAACCCAAGCCTTCGCCTTCAAATTATTGGTCATGCCGACAAGACAGGTTCTGAGAAGACCAACTTGAAGGTAGGAGAGCGCCGTGCCAAGGCGGTTTTAAGAGCCCTAACTACTACCTACAGCCTGCCAGAGTCGCGCTTTGACGTGGTAAGCAAGGGAGAGAACGATCCCATTTCTAAAAAGAACCAGCACAACCGCCGCGTGGAGTTTGTGGTGATCAAGTAAGCACGTTCACCGAACGTAGTGAAGCTCCGGGCCTTGGCTCGGAGTTTTTTTTGCTAGTTACTAACGACTAGTTTCCGAATTCCTTCTTCCATCGCTGCAGGAGCAGGAGCGCGTCCATCGGAGCAATGGCGTTGGGGTCGAGTTCTGCGAGCTCGCTTTGCCAGGTTTGGGCCTTGGGGTCCTCCCACTGAATGAAGGAGAGCTGAAGGCCACCTGATTCGGGATTTTTTGCGGATTTTTCTCGGTCGGCTGCTTGTTCCAGCGCGCTCAAAAGGGAGTGCGCGCGAAGCACCACACTGGGGGGCATGCCCGCCATGCGGGCGACTTCGATGCCAAACGAGTGCGAGGTTCCGCCCTCGGCAAGGGTCCGCAAAAAAACCATGCGGCCGTCGACCTCCTTGATGCGCACGTGGCGGTTGGCAATGCCCGGGTAGTCCTTGGCCAAGTCATTGAGCTCGTGGTAGTGGGTGGCAAACAGCACCAGAGGCTTTAGCGGATGATCGTGCACAAATTCCGCAATGGCTTGGGCGATGCTGAGTCCGTCGTAGGTGGCGGTTCCGCGCCCAATTTCGTCGAGCAGGACCAGGCTGCGAGAGGTGAGTCCGTTGAGGATGGATGCCGTCTCGGCCATTTCGACCATGAAGGTGGATTCACCCCCGCTCAGGTTGTCGCTGGCACCCACGCGCACGAAGATGCGGTCCAGCAAGGGCAGCTCGGCTTGGTCGGCAGCCACGAAGCAGCCGATTTGCGCCATCACGGCCTGCAGGGCGGTTTGCCTCAGAAGCGCCGATTTGCCCGACATGTTGGGGCCGGTGAGGATCCAAATGCGTTCGCCGTCGCTGCTGAGGTGCACGTCGTTGGCGATGTAGGGACGGTCTTCGGGCAGGGTGCTTTCGATGACGGGGTGCCGGCCGGCAAGAACCTTCCAGTTCATGGGGCTCGGGTCGGGCGCATGGTTTCCTTTGGCCTTGCCCTGTGGCGGATTGACTCCAAAGGTTGGACGCACCCAGCGGTGGCGGCGGGCCAAAAGCGCAAAATTCAGGAGCACGTCGAGCTCGGCCATCGCTCTGGCGTTGCGCAGCAGGGCCGGCAGCTCTTTTTGCGCACGGCCAAGGAGTTCCGCAAAAATTTGGGCTTCCAGACTGCCGATGCGTTCGCCGGCCTGAAGGATTCCCTCTTCTTGCTCCTTGAGCTCTGGGGTGATGTAGCGCTCGGCATTCACGAGGGTTTGCTTGCGAATCCAGTCCTGCGGAACGCGGTCCTTATGGCTGTTGCGCACCTCGAGGTAGTAGCCAAAAACGCTGTTGAAGTCCAGTTTGAGCGAGGGTATTCCGCTGCGCTCTGACTCGGAATTTAGAATTGCTTCAAGCAGCCCGCGGGCATCCTGCTTGAGGGATCGGTAGCGGTCCAGGTCGGCGTTGACCCCGGAGGCAATGGCTCCACCTTTGACCAGCAAGGCGGGCGGATTCTCGCTAAGGGTGGACTCAATCATTTGGCACCAGTCGGTCAAGGGGTCCAGGGCCTCGAGCAGGTGGTGCAGGGGTTCTGCGCCATTGAGTTCGGACGCAAGCTCGTTAATTCGGCCCACGCAGTGCGCCAGGGCTTTCAGGTCGCGAGGCCCGAGTCGGCCGGTTGCCAGCCGGGTTGCCATGCGCTCAAGGTCGGGAAGCTCGCCGAGAACTGTTGCGCTGCGGTTGGCCGACTCCGACTGGTCCATGGCCCAAGCCACGGCATCGTGCCGGGATTTTAGTGCTTCCGGGTCGAGCAGGGGCATGGCCATCCAACGGCGCAACAGCCTCGCCCCCATGGGGTTGGCGGTGCGATCGAGCACGTCGACGAGTCCGAGTCCGCCAGGTTGGGCGGAGCCAAAAAGTTCAAGATTCCGCGCTGTAAAACCATCCATCCAAAGGTGGGTGGCCGGGCGAAGGCGTTGAATGCGTTCCAAGTGACTCCAGTTGGCATAGACTGCCTGCCGCAGATAGTGCAGCAAGGCCCCCGCCGCGATTACGGCGCAGGGAGCATCGTCCAAGCCAAAGCCCTTGAGGGAGGAGGTTCCAAAATGCTCGGTGAGGCTGCGCGTGGCAAACTCCTTGGCAAAGACCCAATCCTCGAGGCCGCTGGGGACCGCGTTACCCATAAGCTTCTTGAGATCGTCGCGGTCTGCCCTGCGGTTAAAAACCACTTCACTCGGCCTAAAGGACTGCAGCCAGGGATCGATTTCGCTTAATGGTCCCTCGGCTGCGAAGCATTCGCCGGTCGAAACGTCGACCAAGGCAAGGCCAATGGTGGGACCCTCGGCGTGCAGCGCGGCCAAAAAGTTATTGCGCTTGGCCTGCAGTAGGGTCTCGTGGTGCGCAATTCCAGGGGTAACGAGTTCGGTGACGCCACGCTTGACAATTCCCTTAACCGTCTTGGGGTCCTCAAGCTGTTCGCAAATAGCCACCTTAAAGCCCGCCCTTATCAGCCGAGGCATGTAGGCGTCGAGGGAATGGTGCGGGAAGCCCGCCAAGGGTATTGACGAGGCAGCTCCGTTGGCCCGTTTAGTAAGCACAATATCGAGCGCTTTGGACGCAGCCACGGCGTCCTCTCCGAAGGTTTCATAGAAGTCGCCCACTCGAAACAGCAAAAGCGCCTCAGGGTACTCGGCCTTGAGGGCATTGTACTGGGTCATTAAGGGGGTTTCTGAGGTCTTTGTTGCCATAGCGCGGCCCTACCTTTGGGTCCAGAATGCTAAGATAACCATGCGTAAACGGCTAACCGATGAAATTCACGCGGAACGCGTCGCCCTGCCTACGGAACGCATTCCCGTGGTGGTCTTGCTTGAAAACCTGCGCAGCGCACACAATGTGGGTTCGTTTTTTCGCAGCGCGGACGCCTTTGGGCTCTCGGAACTGTGGCTAAGTGGCTACACCTGCCGCCCTCCGCACCTTCAGCTCGACAAGGTGGCCCTGGGTTCTACCGAGACGGTACCCTGGCGCGGATTTGAGTCCGCAGTCGAAGCAGTCGCTGCTGCACGTGCTGCCGGCATGGCGGTTTATGCCGTGGAGCAGGCTGATTCCTCCATCTCTTTGGCCGAGATGCCCTGTCCCGAGGCCGGAATCGTCCTGATTTTTGGCAACGAAGTCACGGGTGTGGAGTCGGAGACTCTAGCCCTTTGCGACGGAGCTCTCGAAGTACCTCAGTATGGCCTCAAGCACTCTTTAAACGTCAGTGTTTGCGGCGGAGCAGTACTGTGGGAGGCGTGCCGCCGCTACCGGAACCTTTAGTGCCCTTGTGGTAAAGGCGGCAAGGCCTATATGCCCCGGAATTCTGTGGACATTTTGGTAAATAAAAAACCCGCTGGCGGACCAACGGGTTTGTTTTGGAGCGAAAGACGGGATTCGAACCCGCGACCCCGACCTTGGCAAGGTCGTGCTCTACCAACTGAGCTACTTTCGCGTTAAGGAGTGCGAATATACGAAGGCCTAAATAATTAGCAAGGGTAAAGGGCTTAAATAAGAACCGCCCCCATGCGGGAGCGGTTCAGAACAGTTTGGACTTCGAAGGTTGCCTTAGTTCCGCACAATGCGTTCGATTGCGTGGCCGGCTTCACTTACTACATCTACAAGGTACATGCCACGAGCGAGTCCGCTTAGGTTAATTTCTGCATGGTCTGCATTAACGACTTGGCTTGCAAGAATTTGACCATTCAAATTTCGTAAGACAATTTGGTACTCGCCCACCGAAGGCATGAGAATAGCTACTAGTCCGCTGGTTGGATTGGGGCTAAACCCAATTCGAAGCGCATTTTCAGAGAATCCAATGCTTTGGTTTCCAGGAGAACCGACGTCGGAACCCGTAGAGGCATAGGCAGCGCGAACTCCGACCGAAGAATTACCCAAATAGGTGCAGGCTGTGTCAAATTCCACACTGAACCCTGCAAGAGCGAGGCTGTATTCGGCGCGGCAGATCTCTATGGGCGTTGAAGAGGTATCAAATAGTGCCACTCCGTCTCCGCTGGAACTGAATCCTGGCTGGCCAATGGCAAAGTCTTCGTTGACCAGGACCTGAACCCAGGGACCGAGGTTCCATGCAGTGCGGAAGGCTGACTCATTGGCCGAATCAATTTGGGCTACGACAATGGCCTCCCCGGGGGCAATCACCATTGACGGGAACACTACCGTGCCGGGTAGCCAAGAATTGTCATCCCAGCTGAAACCGCCGAGGTCAACAGAACTGGATCCGTAGTTGGTAACTTCAAACCAGTCGTCGCTAATCAAGGTGTTGGGGTCGTTGGAACTGGCCATGATTTCGGTGATGGCTAGGTCGTAGGTTACCGGTATCGGGAAGATTAGGTCCGCCAAGCGACGGGGTAGAAACTGGTATCCGCTGTTGTGAGGGGCGCTGTTGTCGAACTGACCGCCAATACCGACCACGTCAAAGGTGCCCACGGGGCAGGGTGCGTTGTACACGTCAGAAACGTCCGCGTCGATTCGCAATTGAATCGTGTCTGGTCCATTGGTAACGTTCACCGAAAAGCCAGATCCTGCGTTGGTCCATTGCGTGGAGTTTATTACATAGACGTTGTTCATGCGAATCAACTGGCTCTCGGTGGATTCATTCATATCGGTAATGACCACAGGGCTCGGAAGGGTGCCGTTGGTGCTAATAACCACGATAGAGTCGGCATTGATTTGCGCCAAACCGTTGAAGTGCCCGATTACCCCAATAACGCGAATGACATCGCCTTCGTTAACCGTGTATCCAAGGTTTTTAGTGCCTGCCCCAAAGACGCCGAATCCGACGCTGCCGTCATGAATGGTAAAGGCAACGTTGCCGGTGGTGGCAAAGGTTTGGGTGTTGACGCCAAGGACTGTACCCACTAGTTTACACATTTTACCCGAGGAGTCCGGCAAAAATTGGGCATTGACTCCCTTAACCTGAGGCAGCGTGTAGGTTGGAATAAACACGTCGTTGTCGGCAATGGTGAAGGTGTAGGAGTTTGGCGCACCAATGCTGAGGCCCGTGCTCGCCGAGGTAATGGCGAATACGGCGCTTTCAGGGCCTTCGATGAGGTTGTCGTCGATCACATTGATCGTGAAGCTGACGGTATCGGTCATGCTCGGGACTGGAATGGTCAAAGCACCTGCGCTCAGGGCCGGAGTCGTGGTGGCGTCGGAGCCAAAGACAAATCCTGTGCCCGCGGTGGCCGTTAGGCTTACGCTGCCAGCCATCATCAAATGGGGCTGTACATACATTTTAACCGTTTGAGTTACCGTGCCCTCGAGCTTGGTTGCGCTGCTGCCTACAAAACGAATCGTAGGATTGACTGCCACAACGGGGATAATATCGTTAGTATCGCGCGGAAAAATTTGGTATCCGCTCGTGTAGGGCAGCGAATTATCAAACTGCTGGAGCCCGCCAATAACGTCGATCGTGCCCGTTGGCTGGGGACGATTCCATACCCCAGAGAGCGGAACCACCCGCAACGCAATAGAATTCGTTCCGTCGCTCAATGCGATGTTTTGCCCGGAACCCGTCCATGTGCTGGGCCAGGTGGTAACGGTAAGTCCGTTCATGCGCACAATCTTACCCTCGTTGGCTTCTGTTAGTGAGGTGACGACCAAGGGAATGGGCAGCGGACGGTTTTGGGCCTTTAGGTTAATGGTATCGGGCACAATCTGAAGGAGACCATTATACTGACCAAGGACGCCAAAAACTTCAAGCGAATCGCCTCGGAGTGGGCTCGTGTAGTTGCTGAGGTCGGCGCTTCGGTATACGACAATTCCGCCGGTGGCGTCTTGCAGGTGAAAGGAGTATCCTGCAGCACGAAAGTCGACGGAGCTCACCACGCCCCGCAGGCGTACCACTTTATTCAGGGAATCTGCAACACCGTCGTTGTTGACTCCACGGATGCTGCCAATAGTGCGGACTACAGGACCCGTAGTGCCACCGCCACCACCGCCGCCTGAGCCGGCAGTAGTTACAAAAAATTCGAGGGCGGTTTGAAGTCCACCCGTTCCCCCAGCAGCCTCGGCATTGAAGCCGTACAGACGAAAGGTTACCGCAGTCAAGTTGCTTTGCGTTAGTTGGAATACGTTGTCGGCATTCGTTTGAGAAATGTCGGTCATCGTTAATTCACCGTTGCTCGCAGTTACCCCGGTTGCGAGCGAGTCCATGGCGATGTTGCTCGCAAAGTTGTTTAAGCTCGAGCGCCATGCCCATTGACGGGGTCCAGTAGAACTGCGGTAGAGGTCAAAACGGACCTTGGGGTTTGAGAAGGATTGCCCAGTGGCAGCGGTCAGCGTGAATTCGATGTACTTAGTCGGGTCAATCGTGCCCGTAAAAGTGCTGCTGCCGTTGGTCGCGCCGAGCGGCCAGTCATTGCCGCGGAAGCCGTTGGTTCCGGCGGTCGAGGTGAATCCACTCTTTGTGAGTGCGCTTGCGGTGACCCCGGTTAAGGCCGGTCCATTGTAGGCGAAGCTGGTGACGTTACCGGTCGAGCCAAACGTGTAGCTTCCAGCTTGGATGGATTGGCTTCCGGCTGTCACGGTAACGGTACCCACCATCGACGGGATGTGCGGGTCGCATTGGTAGTTATACACCCCTGCAACGGTAAACTGAAAACTGTAGGTCCACGTTCCTCCGGCCACAGAGCCGCTGGAGAAGCCCGCCGGATTGCTCGGGAAGGTGGACAGGCTGCCATTGACGTTGTGCGCGCCGCTAACCTGGGTCCAGGTTACGGTATCGCCCGATGTGACCGTTAGCGCTGACGGGTTAAAGAAGTTTGAACCTACCTGAACTTGGTGGTTGGTAGCGGATGCGGCAAGGGTAAAAATTGCAGCGAAAAAGGCTAGAAATTGCTTCATAATGGGGAGGATATAATTGCGGAGATAAAGGTATTCTAATTGGTTCGGGTAAACGTTACGATCAGGTTATTCAAAGTCGAGGGTGTTTTTAAATCGACTCACTCTGCCGTTGCCGGCATCTACGACATAAAGAATATTGCGCCAGTAGCCCACTGCGACGGGGCCGTTAAACTGCATGGGGCCGGTGCCCCGGCCGCCAAAAGAAACCTTGGCGTAGCGAGTGGCTCCGCTTGCGGGGGGTGGCGGAATTCCTTCGAGTCCGTTGGCGGTAAACTGGAACAGGGAGTCTTTGGCCTCGTCGACCACAAAAAGGTAGCGAGTTTGGTCGCCAGCCATGGTCATTCCCATAGGTCGCTCAAAAAGGCCCGGTTGGCCAATCCATCGGTCAGCCCGGTCGGGGTTAGGCAGGGCAACTCCCGGTTTGTAGTCGGCGCCAAAGGGGGTTTCGACCAGGTTAATTTGCTGAACGCGGATTTCTTGATTGTCGTCCAGGGAGGTGAACCAGAAGTCGTCGCCGGCTTTTGCCGTGAACTGAGGGGGTTGTGCAAAGCTCACCATGCCTTGAGGCTGCTTGAAGTAGTTCGTGAAGAGACCTGCCGCGGTAGTCACGCTGACGGGAGACAGGTACTGGTCCTGCGCATCAAAGAGCACCACAGCCTGGTCCGGACCTTGGTTGGCGTTGTTGCTTATTGAACCACGGCGGGTCACGTAGAAGCGGTTGTTGAGGGAGGGATTGGCACTGGCAAGGATGCCAATTTGGCCAAATTCCGCATTGGCATCGCCCGTTGAAAAGGTGGATTTGAAGTAAAAGGGATGAACAATTTTATTGCTTATGCGGGCATGGTCGAGGCCGTAGTTGTTCCCCGAGGTTTGCTTGATGCGGTAAATAGCCGGAAGCGTGTAGGCAACCCCATTGATGGTGCTGTCGTGGGTTCCGATAGCAATGAGGTCCAGATGGCGGTCTTGGCGGACCGACTTGACTCCGGGCACGGTAAAACGCCCTTGCTCGGCTCCCGATTCATTGAGGCAGACGATTTCTTCGGTTCCGGCGTCAACGACGTAGAGGAGTTCGTCGAATCCGACGCATAGGTCGGTGGGGTGCACAAATCCTGTGAAGGCAGGCTGAATGGGAACATAGGCAATTTCGCGAATGCCGTAGTTGGGTACTTCGATAAAGTCCAGGTCGGTTTTGGACCCAAAGTAGTCTTCGCATCCGCTCAGCGCGGCAGCCACTGCGATCAGAATCAGTTTGCGCTTCATGGGGCTTTGAAGGTTTGGGGTTGAAGGGTGAGTCCGATTGCGGTCCAGCTGCCCATGCCGGCGGTGGGCTGAACGCTGAAGTCCAGCAAGGCAAGGGTCGATCCCAGTTTTTGCGCAAAGCCCAGACCCATGGTCGGGAAGGGTTGACCTCCTTGATTGAGCATGATTCCGCTGCGCACAAAGAGCTGGTCGGCAAAGCGGTACTCCATTCCAACTCGGTAGTTCTCGGCGTTGTCGCTCGGGTGCACGAGTTGAGCGGCAAGGTCTAGGTGGTGCTTGCCGCGCTGCATGGCTCTAAAATGTATTCCGATGGCAAATTCGGTGGGAAGGTTTGCCGACTCGAGCGAAGACAGGGAGTCGCGGTTGTAGCCCACTGCCCAGTTGGAACCCTGCAGCGAAACTGGAGCGCCAAAATTGCGCAGGACCACGGCAAAACGCAAGCCCTCCTCGCGAAGGTGGTACTGGAATCCGATGTCAGCTGCAGCACCCCAGCCGGTGTAGCCGGCGCTGTAGGTTTCGTTGAGTGCTTTAAGCGTTAGGCCCATTTGAAACTGCTCGGTTAGCTGCTGGGAGTAGGTGAGTAAAAACGCAGTTTGGGCGTCATAAAGCAGCCTCCCGGTACCCTGTGGGCGGAACTCGGTGCGCTCCTGGTAGGCACCGGTTTGCAGTCGTTGAATGCCGATTCCCCATGCTGCGCTGCGCTGGCGAACCTTGCCAGCCACAAAGGCGGAACCCTGCTCGAGTCCGCTCCCGCTGCCAAGGCTGGTAAAGGCCATACTCAGGCCCTTGGTCTGCGCCAATCCTGCGGGGTTGTAGCCCATGCTTCGGGCGTCGCCGCCCAGCACACTGCCCACGGAACCCATGCCAGACGATCCTATGTGGTAGTCGGATTTAAGAAAACTGTAGGAGGCCTGACCGGCTCGCTCGCCGCCATAGCTGGGCAGCCACTGCGCGATTGCTGGGCTTGCGGCCAAGGCCAAAACCAAAAGGGCGGTGCGCGCGATCATAGCTTGAATTGAAGGCCAAAGAGGATTTGACGGGGCGGGCTAAACCGCGAAGGATCCCGTGGATCGAGACCGCGTTCCTGCGGTCCGTTGTACTCCGGCCTAGGGTCGCGCCAGGTGTTCGGCACGTCGTCGCCGTACTGGTAGGCGCGTCCGGTAACGGGGTTGATGAGCTGCGAGTTCAATCGGTTTAAAACGTTGAGCACTTCGAGCGAAAACTGAATACCCCGTCCATTTTTGCTTGCCAGGTCATAGGTCAGGCGCGCGTCCCAACTGTGCCAGGTGGCGCCCACCTCGGTGAGAAATTCGTTAACCTTAATGGCGTACTGGGGGCGACCTAAGTCATTGGTTCCCACTAACTCCTGGGGAGTGTATCGGTAGCCTGCAGAGCCGCGGTACTGCAAAAATCCGCCCAAGCCGCGCAGAGAAATGCCGGCAATGCGAAGCGAGGTGTCGGCCTGAAAAAACCAGCTGGAATTAACGTTCCAAGGGCGATCCCAGGCCAGGAACTGCTCTCTGCTGAGCGGAACCTCGCCAGTCTGCTCAATTTGCAGGGCGGACTCTCTTGCGCTGTTGGATTTGCCCCGAGCGGACTGAAGCGAAGCATTGGCTACCCAACGCGTCCAAGGATTGAGTTGCCATTCGATGCCCAACTCCACTCCCTGAATGCGTGCATAGTCTTGGTTGATGTACATGGTCTTGGTGACCGGCCGGCCCGTAGCATCGGTAACAAATACCCGGCGCGAAACGATGTAGTCAAATCGGTTGGAGTTGTAGGCCCCAAAGGTTGCCCCAAAAGACCGGCTGAATGCCGCCTTGTAGCCCACCTCATAGGCTACGTTGACTTCAGGGTCGAGGTTGGGGTTGCCCAGAAAGCTCAAGAAACTGCGGTCTTGGTAAATCGGGTCGAGTCCGGCATAGAGAAAGCGCGGATGCGGGAGCCGCATGCTGTGCCCGTAGTTGAAGTAGAGCACATGGTTGGGCGTCACCGGGAAGGTCACGTCGAGACGCGGCAGCAGACGTGCCTTCCATCGAAGCCCTGCCATACCAATGGTTTTGTCGAGGTAGTCGGCCCTGACGGCATCGACTACGGGCGAGTTTGGATCAGCAATGGCTTGGTCCGCAAAGGTTCCGGGTGCCCACATGTTCATGCGCAAACCCAAGGTTGCCTGCAGCCCCTTGTAGGTAATTCGGTCCTCTACGAAGGCTCCGAGTTCTCGGGGCCGGGCCTTCCAAATGTCGTTGGAGGAACCAATAGAAATTGACTCGGTCGAGGTGCTGTCGTTGAGTTTGATGGGCGCACCCACCCATGGAGCAGTCACGTCGACCCACTGGAATTCGTTCCATTGGTTTTCGGTGCCCATGGCAATTTTGTGAATTCCGCCTTCGGGGTAGTAGTTGGCCTTAATCCGCAGGGTGTACTCCTCTACGTAGTGATCGTGCCAGGTTGGAGCGATGCCACCGTTGTTGTAGAGTCCGTCCCCAGGCCTGATGTAGACGGTACCCGAGGGGTCGCCGGGGTTAAATACGCTAATCGGGTAGGAAGCGATATTGGCTTCATCCAAAATTTCATCGACCGTTTCTTGGCGAAAGGGTCGCCCGTTGGCGTCCGCCCTTAGGTTGGTGAAGAGCCGGCCCGCGTTGAGGCTCAGCCCCCATTTTGGCCCAAAAATTTGCTGAAATCCCAGCACGGTAAGGTTGGACTGGTGGGTGTAGGTGGTTGCACGATCCAAATCCTTGCTTCTTATGTACTGGTATCCGGGGGTGAGCAGCGCGTCGAGGCCCACAATCTGCAGGCTCCGTGTGTTTTGGTTGATGTTCAGGGAGTGCTGGTTGCTCAGGGTGAATTTTGCGCCCTTCCATGCTTTGAGTCCGAATTTCAGGGAATGCGACCACTGGTTATCTTGACGTGGGGCCCAAATCGAGTCGTTGGCCTTAAAAAGCGAGGAATGCAGCTGGCGCGCCACGGTAGGGAAGTAGGTATCGCTTAGGTCCAGCGAGGCACTGGTAAACAGGGTCAAGCGCTTGTTGGTGAATGGAACGGGCGTGGAAAGGGTGGCTTCGCCACGGTCGGTAAAAAAGCTGCTCTCTGCCGACGGCTGGCCTAGGTAGTCCCGCTGCCAGCGACCTGAAACCTCTAAATGGTCTCCACCTTCGCGAATTTGCGTGCTCACCACACCGCTGGACCCGCCACCGAATTCGGCACTTGCTCCACTGGTGGTGACCTGAATGCTCTGAATCGCAGAAGACTGCACGTTTACTCCAAAGCCGGTGCCCGCCAGGGGATCTTGGGCGCTGATTCCGTCGACCAGGTACTCGGTTTCGTACACTCGCGCTCCTCGAATTTGCAGTCCGTCTGTGGTCTTGGTTACTCCCGCTTGCGTAGCCACAGCATCTTCGACGTTGCGGACGTTCATTTGGCGCAGTTCATCAATGCCGATGAGCCGCTCGCTGCCCGCTCGCTCTAGGTCAACGGCGGTCTTCTTGCCCACCACGGTAACCGTTTGCAGCTCGTTAATGTCGCTTGAAAGCTTTACTTCAAGTCTAGTCGTTTGACCAAGTTGAATGCGTACCCCGTTTATTTGCTTGGCTCCATAGCCCATCATTTGCACCTTTACGCTGAATTCACCCACCGGCACGTTGGCCAGCACAAAAGCTCCGTTCGCGTCGGTCACTGTACCGAGGTAGGTGCCCACCAAAGTGAGCCCTGCTCCCGGGAGCACCTCGCCGGTTTCGGTGTCGCGCACCGACCCACGGAGTGTTCCGATTTTTTGTGCGGAACCCTCAATGCTCCCCAAAAGGGCGAGTACGGCGAGTGCTTTATAGACCAAATTCATTGATCAGTACTTTTTGAAGGAGGCCCCTGCGAAGCAACCCGCCCTGGGCATCGAGGCGGTGCAAATCAAAGGACAAAAACACCGTCTGCACGGCGCCCTGACGGCGTCGCAGCGCACCCATAAGGTTGTCGCCCTGCCAGCCGGAGAGTTTGGTGAGTTGCCCGCGGTACAGTGCTTCGGCATCGGCACTCGCCACCATCGGAGTAATTCCAATAAGTATGTTCGACGACTTTAAATTCGGGAATCCGACCTGTTGGGCCACCAGCGCAGAATCCATAACCAAGCGCACCTGACCGGTACTGGCCACCAAACCGTCGATGGGGAAGGTGCCGACCAGGTCGGTTAGGTCCGAAGTACTGCTAAACGAGGTGCTCACCAGAATCTTGCCTCCCGCCTCGCTAAACCGCTGAACGGCAGGACCCATGTGAGCAAGCGGAAGCTTGGTCAGCCCCGTTTGGGGGTCGAGCATGACCGACGAGGCAGAGTACACCACCAAGGCCTCATAACCCCGTAGCGTGTGGCGAAACCCTGGATTCCAGGACCGCGGACGCTCTAATCCGCTGTTGCTGAGCAGGTCGATAAGGTCGTACTCCAGTCCAAGGGCGGCCAAGTCGTCGGCCCATGCAGCATCTGCCGCTCCGCTGTGGCTTGCGACTACCAGCAGGCTTGACCGAGGCATTCGCACCGTCACGGCGACCGAGGTATCGGCCTCCGACCAGGCGCCGGCCAGGTCTTTAGCGCGAACTTCCATTATGCTGGGCCCGGCAGTGTCGAGCACGTAGCCCCAATTTGCAGCCGCCACTTCTTGGCTTCCGTAGTAGAGCGAAGTGCTGCCGTTTGCCGTGAGCACCAGACTAACCAGTTTTTGGTTTCGGTCAATGGGCCGCCAGCTGCCTCCGTTTACCCGAAGCTCCACGTCGGTAATACTGCCCGCCCCGTCGGGATCGCTGGCGGTCCACTGAAAAGTCAGCGCGTTCCAAACCGGAGCGTCCGGGAAGCTTGAACCCAAAAATTCCGCAGACGGCGGACTGTTTTTAATGGGAACCATTAAGCGCGCAGGGCTTGCATCCACTCCGCCTTCGTTATCAATTGCGCGGACCTCTACCGCCAGGTCTGCACTGTCTAGCCCCGCAGGAATAGCCAAGACCAACGTGCTGTCGGTGTGTTTGGTCCCTACCCAAGGGCCTTCATCGACGCGAATTTCATAGCCCACCACATAGCCGTCGGCATCGCTGCCAAACCATGAAAGCTGCACCACGGAATTCAGTCGGTCTTCGCCCGAAAGGTTGATGCTGTCGAGCGACATGCGCGTTTCAGGCAGAATATTGCCAACGCTCTGGCCGCGGTCGCAGCCGAATCCTAGCACTAAAAGTCCGGCCGCAACAAATCCCTGCACCCTGCGGTGCATCAAAAAAGGATGGGTGCGGAATGACATGGCTGCTGCGGACTATTGCTTGACTACGCGGTAGGTGGTCCGAAGTCCGCCCGAGTCCATGGTGAGAAGGTAGGCACCCGAGGCAAGCGGACTAAGGTCTACTTTGCTTGGCCCCTGATCCCGACGGCCCCGCATGATAAGTCGGCCTTGAAGATCGCGCAGCACCCAGGTACCGGCCGGACCGTCGAGCTGCAGCAGGTCTGCAGTAGGATTCGGGTAGGCCAAAAGCGAGGCAGCCTCCAAGGCGGGCAGGCCTACGGTGGACTTAACCAGTGCGGTGCTGTCGAGGGCGACGTTGATTCCGACAAAGTCGTCGTTGTTGCGGGGCAGCACCCTGAAGTTACTGAAGCCATAAAACAGAATACCCTCGAGGGCGTCCATGTTCATGGTGTCCGACACCAAAATGGGGTCAACAAACATTTCTCCGTCTACCGTATCGTAGCGCAGGTCGCTCACCAGCTGCACATACAAGGAACCAAAGGCAGTTGCGGACTGGCGTCCGGCCATAACCATGGTTCGGCGCCAGTAGCCTGCACCCACGTTCTGCGAAACGGCAAAGTCCCCAAAATTCAGGTTGGGACTCGACACATAAAGCTTCGCTTGGTTGGGGTCCTGCAGCCGCACGTAGCAGCCCTCGTGGGCTTCCCATCCAAAATTCACCTTACTCGCGCTGTCGCTGGGGTTGAGAATGGTGGGCACAATCGCACGCCGTCCGCCCGTGCGCGAAATGGTTGATACATTGATGCGCGTCATGCCATAGTATTCCTCAACCAAGCCGGTCACCTGAACCTCTTCTTCGCGCAGCATTTGGGTGATGCCCGAGCCCACGCACCAGATTCCGCTCCAAGGGCCGCCGTCGGCATCCTGTATGTAGAGGTAGCCGAGGTCGTAAGGCTTGGTCGAGGCGGTTACGAATCCCTTCAAGGATACCGTTTTGCCCAAGTAGGGCGAATTGCCGTTGGAAGCAAGAGAGTACTGCACGTCGTAAACCTTCATTCCGCCAGCCCGCACGCGGTAGTAGTCGGTGTTGGGCTGGGCTTGGCCCACGGGCGTAGTGGGGTAGTAGGAGGCGTTGCCGTCGTCGTCTTTGGCGCGCAGGTAGTAGCGCATGAGGGTACCGTCGGGAGCGCTGGGCAGGCTAAAGGCGTACTCGTCGGTGGAACCCGCTACCAGGGGCATGACCGCCTTGGTGAACTGCGTGGGCTGCAGCGTCGCATTGGTGCTGTAAAAAACGTGCACGGAATCTACGGTTCCGTCAAAGTCGGTAATGGTGCATGCAAGGTCTGGACTTTGGTTGGGCGTGGGAACCATGGGATCGCGCTCAAAGTTGCTGATGTAGGGCGGTGCGTAGGCAATTTGGTAGTGCGAAGCCTGGAACGGATTGAGTTCATAGCCCCTTGTGCCTCCCGAAGTGAAGCAGCCGTTGCCGTCGTGGCGCACCATGCCCTTAAGGCTGCTGTAAAAAGTTCCAGGAACCGGAACCACGAAGCTGCCCGTCGTTTGCGGCGAAGCGGGATTCACCGTCTGGTAGCTCGGGAGTTTTTGGGCCAAAAAGCGGTCAGAAACATTGATTTTGTTGCCATTGGCATCAACGACATTAAAACTGACCCGATTCCCTCCAAAAAGAATGACCTCGGTGACCGTCACGTTTTGCAGGTCTACAAAAGAATTCTCCCATTGCTCTCCGGTTACCGGAAGGTTGATGCGTTGGGCGTCGTTCAGGGCGCCAACCGTAACAATCGCGGGGGTCGGAATAGGGCGTGTTCCCAAAATGGTCATGGAGCTTGCGCTCGTGGCCTCAAGCTGGGTTCCGTTGTTATAGGTAGAAACTTTACCGATGAATTGAATCAAGTCCCCGGCCACTAGGTATTCTACGTTGGGCAGGGTAACAAGCTGGTTTTGAGCATTGGTGTAAACGCCCATTACCTCCATTCCTCGAAACGGACCAGCCGCGCCCTGCGCGGCGGTATCTACGATGAAGAAGAAGGGACGGTGTCCGCCCTGAACCGAGCCCGAAGGCACTTCAGAAAGGCTGCCCGGAGTAACTACAATACCCACTGTTTTGACAATTTGGCCTTCAAAACCAGAGGAGTCGTTGCAGGCAGCCAACTGAGAGGGGGACACATACTGCAGCGTAGAGATGGGGTAGTAGGTCTGGGCTAGTGCGCTAAAGCCTAAAAAAGAGGCTGCGAGGAGTAGAATATGCTTCATGGCAGGGGATTATTTGATAAGGGTAAAATGGGAAGAAAACGTTTCGCCGGTCTCGAGATTCAAAACGGTGTAGCGGTACAATCCGTGCGAAATCATTTGGCGGTCTTTGGAGAGAATGTCCCAGGCGTACTCACCCCCCGACAGCACCACAACGTGCTCGTCAATGCTGGCAAAGGTGCGGAACCATCGTTGGCCGAGCTGCTCGCTGCCCGTGGACTCGTGCTGCAAAACGTCGAGCAGGTCTCCCGCGGGGGAGTGAATGCGAATTTCTGCGCGCGCTGGCAAATTGGCAAACATCAAGCGTCGGCTCTCGTCTTGGAACGCACTTTGGCCCTCCCAAGAGGCACCAGCATAGTAGGGGTTGGGGTAGGCATAGGGCGAATTCTCTGCCATGCTGGCCTGTGCGGGAGTCCCAGGGAAGGCGCGGACGGAACTCTGCGTGAAGCTCGATTCCAGCGATTCCAATTGGCTGATGGGGTCGCCCTGGTCAAAGGCCGTAACGGCAAGGGCACGCTGCCATCCGTTGGCGAGGTTGTCGATGCGCAAACCGTAGCGGTAGTTCAGGCTGTCGCCCACAAAACGAACGGGCTCCGTGAGCCGTATGGCGTCTAGTCCCGTTTCGTTGAACACTCCGTCTCCCACTTGATCCCACTCGCCATAGAGGCGGAAGGCGTCTTCGTTTCGCTGGTCGGGGTCTACGTCAAAGCCAATTTGGCTGGCATAAACGCGGTATCCGGCAAAATCCTGCTTTTGGCTGATCGGGTCTATGCTGCGCTCGCTGCGGTCGGTCCAAAAAAGGTCCACAAAGCCATCTCCTGGCAGGGCACGCACCTGGGGTGGGTCGGGCGGACTGGGCAGGATGTAGCGCGTAATTTTTTGGTTGCCATCGCGGTCTTCGCCGCCGTCAAGAATTCCGTTAAAATTCTGGTCTTCACCATTGTAGCAAGTTTGCGCCCACTGCGCGTTGGCCAGCAGTCTGCTGCGCTGCACGTCGGAGTTTACGGAGTTTGCTTGGCCGTCGTCGACTTTTTTGGCCAGAATAAAGGCAAAGGCCACTTTGATTTCGTCTCCGGGGGCAAAATCCTGAAAAGGCCCGACGCTGAGCAGGTCGCTTCGGTTGCCGGCTGCATTGAGCTGGGCCTGAATGTCGGCGCCAGTGCCAGAGGCACAAGGCACGCCTCCCGGATTAGCCCAGCAGGGATCCTGGTTGAGGCCCTGGGTCATTTTAATGTAGCGCTGGTCGTCGGTGGTCGGGAAGAAGTACAAAGCCTGCCCAGAGTTATTGAAGACCCAAGCCTGAAAATGGTCCTCGAGCCCGTCGATCTGGGGGTGGTGAAAGCCATTTTTGTCTTCGGCTCCCAGAAATTTTTGGCCAATGTAGGAGTCGGTCCAGCCCGGATCTCCCGACGCATCAAAGCGGTATGCCAGGTGCAGGCTGTCGTCGTAGCCGTTGCCGCCCTGCTGGTAAAAAACGGCTCCTCCTGCCCCGGCCGGCGTGCGGTTGATGTTGCGAACTACTTTATTGGCCCAAATCGCAGCGTAAACGTCGTCGTAGGTTTCTTGACCCACGTTTTTGAGGGTAGCATCGACCACCACAAAAAAATCGCTAAAACGGTAGTTCCAATTGTAGGTAGCCATCGTCATGGAGATCCCCATGGGAGTGAGGTGGCTGCTAATGGGGATTGTGGTTCCCGGAATCAGAATGTTCGTATCGACGGAGGTTGCGGTGAAGTCCTGGTGCGACACGGCGGAAGCTCGGTAGTTGGGGTGATCCTTGAGCGAAGACGTTTCGCTAAGGCTCGATGCCGGAGTAAATTCAAATCCGCCACGGCCTGGGGCGTAGCCCTGAGAGGCATCGTAGGCCGAGGTACTCACCCGAATTCCACCGCCCGCATCAATGCCACCAACCCAAATTCCCGATTCAAAAAGATGCTCGGTGCCCGAGCCGGCGGGGTACTCGCAGGATGGGGTTCCTGTTCCGTCGCGGTAGCCGCGAAAGGCGTTGCCGAAGGTTCCGACGTTGGTCACGCTCATGCGCACTTGGCTTGCCGAGGTGCTTCGTTCTTGGAACGTTTGCGCCCAGGCGCCCTGAACAAGGACCACTAAGACAAGACTAAGGCAGCGTGAATGCATCATTGGGGGGCGGCAAATTTAGCCACTCCGGAGGGAGTTTTGACGCGATAAATTAGCCAGCCTCTAAGGGAAGCAGAACTCGTCCAGCGGGCCTCGCCCGCGGGCCAAATTCGGGACTCGATTATGCGCCCCGCGGCATCAAGGGTTTCCACATGCCAATCTTCAAGAACTGTAATCCGCGTCAAAAAGGCCCTGCCATCCATGCCGCGCTGCAGCATTGCGTTACCGCGCAATTCATTGACCCCAATACCCAGCCGGCTTACTTCAAAGTCTGCGACTATGGGAAGGTGGTCCGACACTTCATAGAGCGCGGAGAGCACGTTGGCGGGTGCGGAATTATTGGTCCCTATGTTTATCGCAACGTTAAAGTGGAGGCCGTCGTTGCCCACAGGCTTAAGACTGCCCGGCAGGTAGCGCATTCGGGCAGAGCTGGTTAAGGCAGTTTGATTAATCAAGATATGATCGTATCGGTCGTCGAGGCCTCCCCCAGAGAAGCATCCGTCATTGGTCAAGGCATCGCGGGTCGATTGGGTATGCATTGCGGCAAAGGTGCCGTTGCTGGACCAGTTCCCGAGTTGGTTCTCGGGGTCGTAGAACCGGATTGTCGAGTTACTGAAGTTCAAAAGCTGCTGAAATCCGCCCTCTTGGCTTTTGCTCATGTTGAGGTCGCCGCAGAGCAGGTAGTGGGGGTCCCTGGGTTTGGTGGCCAGGTAGTTCATGATGGCCTCGCAGGATTTTTGACGGTCTGCGGCATCGGTGGCGGTATTGCCGGCCTTGAGGTGGGCTGCGAAAACCGTGAAAAAAACCGTGTCGGGGTTCCAGGCTAGGAGCGAGTCTTTGTAGTAAAACCTCAGAACGTCAATGCCGCGAACCAAATTGCCGTTTTGTAAGTCTTTGCTAATAATTCCTTGAGCCTTAAGCCCAAGCTTATTGTGGTCAAAGTAGACCGCATTAATGAGCGAACTGCCGTTGGTGTACAGGTCGGTTGCGGACCAGCGAGTAACCCCGTTGGCGTTGAGGCATTGGCTTAGAATTCGACCGTGTGCGGTGGCGCTGGACCCGTCTACCTCGTTGCAGACCAGCAGGTCGGGCTGCACGTAGTCGACTACCGTGCGCAGCCAGCCTTCTTTGGCTCCTGGCGGATTGTTGGTGGTGGTACAAAAAGAGGTAAAGGCCCTGAAGTAGGTCAGGTTGTAGGCCATAACTCGCAGGTTTTCACCAGCCTGTGCCGCGAGCGGAATTCCATTCAAACAAAGTACAAAAAGTGCGGTAAGCCTAAACATCTCTTCAAAGTTAGGTTCTTCGAGGCCTTGTTTCAGTGTTGCCTAAAGGTTAAATAAGAGGCAATTATGGTCGACTTGATGCATTCCGCGTGATAAAGGATTTACCTTTGAAGGACTCAAAAGGTTATGGCAAAAAAAACTACAATTCTCCTGGTTGATGACGATCCAGACATTCGGGAATTCGTCACCTATAACCTCACCAAGGAAGGCTACCACGTGGTCACGGCTAAAGACGGAGCCGAAGGCGTTGAAGCGGTTAAAAAACACCGACCCGATTTGGTTTTGCTCGACGTCATGATGCCAGGAATGGACGGAATTGAGGCCTGCGAGGCAATTAGAAACAACCTAGACATCTCCGGAACCCTAATCGCTTTTTTGAGCGCTCGAGGCGAGGACTACAGCCAAGTAGCGGGTTTCGATGCCGGCGCAGACGACTACATTACCAAGCCGATACGTCCAAAAGTCCTTGCAAGCCGGGTCAAAGCGCTGCTCCGCCGCAACATTAAAGATTTTGACTCCGTAGGCAGTATTGAAATTGGTAACCTTCTCATTAACCCAGAAAAGTATCAGGTTTTTCTGGACGGAGGCATTGTAGAAATGCCCCGCAAAGAGTTTGAGCTGCTTCACCTTCTGGCCAGCAAGCCCGGTAAGGTTTGGTCCCGCGACTCCATCATGGATCGGGTTTGGGGAACAGAGGTCATTGTAGGAGGGCGCACCATAGACGTGCACATCCGCAAAATCCGCGAAAAAATCGGTCAAGACTGCATCAAGACCATTAAGGGTGTTGGCTACAAATTTGAAGAGTAACTTCGGGTCGTGCTCGATCGACCGGAACGGATAGCTTTTTTTATTGGCGCCCTGCTTGGCCCAGTAGTATGGTTTGCCATGCTTGCCGCGCTGCAGCTCAACGAGCCCCAATTGCCCCTTGCGTCCATCGAGGTTCCATACCTTGAAATTACCCTGCTTAGCATTCTTATAGCCAGTGCCACGGCCTTTTTAGCGGAGTACTTAATGCGTCGATTTCTCTATTCTCGCTTGCTCAAAATTTACAAGACTATTTCTAATCAGAATCAGTTTCAGTCCTCGCTGCTGGCGGATGCCGAAGAGATTGGCAAGGCCGAGATGGAGGTAACTTCCTATGTGATGAAAAAATCCGCGGAGCTTTCTAACCTGCGGATGTACGACGACGTGCGCCGTGAATTTATTGCCAACCTCTCCCACGAGCTCCGCACCCCTATTTTTAGCATCCAGGGCTACTTGCTCACGCTTATCGACGGAGTTAAGGACCCAAAAATCCGCAAAGACTACCTCAAAAAGGCTTCTCGCAATGTGGAGCGCATGATTCGCCTGGTGCAAGACATGGACGTGCTGGCGCGACTGGAGTCCGACCGATTAGTGCTTCAAAAAGAGGAATACAGCCTCACCGAACAAATTGAAGACGCCCTCGAGCAAATGTCGGATCGCATTGCGCAGCAAGGCATTACCGTGGTTCGAGACTTTGACCCCGAAGCCGATTGCGCAGTTTTTGCCGACCCGGAGCGCATGGACCAGGTGGTGCTGAACCTGATCTCCAACGCGGTTAAGTACTCGCGCGGCGAGGCGGGCGGATTCTTGCGTATTGCCATCGAAGACTCAGGCGACAGAACGTTTACGGTTTTGGTCGAAGACAACGGAGTCGGCATTCCCAAGGAGGACATCGGGCGCGTTTTTGAGCGGTTTTTTAGGGCCGACCGCAGCAGAACCCAAACCAAAAAAATTACCGGTACCGGCCTTGGTTTAGCCATTGTGAAGCACATTGTCGAAGCGCACGGTCATTCGGTCAAGGTGATTTCTACGTTAAACGAGGGTTCGGAGTTTTCGTTCACCATTGCCAAAGCCTAGGCAACCGCGCGGAGCGCCCATATCCTTTAGTTTTGCACCATGACCCCCCTTGATCCCGCCATCCAAAGCCGCCTTGAAACCCTTAGAGCCAAGTACGCCACTTCGGGCCAGGAACTCCTCGACTTTTTAGATGGCCTCTTAGAAGCCGACTACCTCACCTACTGGGACTACATCCGGTTGGATACGCTCCTGAGTTTGCAGCAGCCGCGCACGCAGCACCACGACGAGCCTATTTTTATTATGTACCACCAGATTACCGAGCTTTACTTCAAGCTGGTACTGCACGAGTTGAATGCAGCGGTGGCGGCTCCGATGCCCGGTACGGCGGAATGGACTGCCAACCATAGCGCTGCCTTGACCGAGCACGTTCGGCGATGCACTCGGTACTTTGAGGCCCTCGAAACCTCCTTTGCGGTAATGACCGACGGCCTCAATCGCGAGCAGTTTTTGCGTTTTCGCATGGCGCTCATTCCGGCAAGTGGTTTTCAATCAAGCCAGTACCGCATGATAGAACTTGCGCTGGCCCGGCTCAATGATTTGGTTCACGCCGACCTGCGCAGCGAGAACACCCAAGAGAATGACCTCTCAAAACTCCTCGAGAATATATACTGGAGGCGCGGTGCCACCCTCGTTGAGACCGGAGAAAAAGCCCTTACCCTCAAGCAGTTTGAGGCTAAATACGATACAGTGTTTGCCGACAGGGCTCAAAAGCTTCGGGGCCTTACAGTGTCAGACCGGGCAAAAATTTTAGAGCAAAAAAAGGAGTTGGGTGACGACCTGCGCCTAGCCCTGCGCGAGCTCGACCATCAAGTCAACGTTCGATGGCCGATGCAGCACCTAAAGACCGCGGGCAGATACCTCGCCAAGCAGCCCAGCGACCTGCGCGCAACCGGCGGAACAAACTGGCCTAAGTACCTGCCTCCAAAGTTTCAGTTGCGCATTGCATTTCCCTTTCTTTGGTCTTCAGAAGAACGGGAGCAATGGGGCCATTGAGTGCCTAAAGCTCCCCGCCGCGAGCAACCTTCATTATCTGCTCTACGAGCGCCTCGCTAAAGTCCGGCCACGGCACCACCTGAGGGAGCGGACTATGGAGCCAGCGAGCCAAATTCAGCTTTTGCAGAGAAGTCGCCTGCCATGCACCCATCTGGACTAGGGCTGCGGCGTTGCAGAGTTGTTCGTACTGGCCCTTGATGGGAATCACCGCCAGGCGTTTTTTATGAAAGAGTGCCTCGGTCGGCAGTTCAAAGCCTGCACTGCAGAGCACGGAATCCGATTCCGCAAAGGCCTGTAAAAACTGTTCGCTGTCGACGGCCTCGATTCTTAAGGACCCCTCTTGTCGGGCAAGTTCGATTTTGGCCGCAAAGGCTCGCACCGGGACCGGGCAGTTGGCGAAGAAGGCAATCAACTCCTCGGTTCCGTAAGCGGGCAAGTATACCAGAATTTGATTACGCGCATTTTGCGGTAAATCCCTAATTTCTTTGCGGATTAGGGGCGGGTACATGCCCTCTGCAAAACTTTTGGCATGAAAGCCAATGGCCTGGCTTGACGGAGCAAAATGCTCCAGGATGAATTCCCCAATTGGGTTGCGATGCTTGGGTCGCGGTGCCTTCGGGTGGCGCACTCCCGCCTGGTGGCTTACTTCGAGAAGCCTTGCGCCGCGCAGTTTGGCTGCCCATGCAGAAACCGGCTCAAAGTCGCAAACCACGAGGTCGTACTGCTTAATGGGGGCATTGAAGACGTCTGCCACGAATTGAATCCAGCGGTTTTGCCAAAGGGTTTGAAGGTAACTGAGTCCGCCATGACGGTTGTACTTGAGTGAAATGCCCTCAAAGGATTTAGTCGCCTTAATAGGAAGATTCACCTGACTCTCGGTCCCCGAAATCCAGACTTCTAGCTCAACTCCGGGTTGGGCGGCAATCAATGGAATCAGGTGTCGGGCACGAGCTACGTGACCATTGCCGGTACCCTGCACGGCATACAAAATTTTCATTCGTCGGAATCTGCTTCGTTCAGCAGCATAGAGAGCAAATGCCGAGCCGAAGCGTCCACTTTTTCGTCGTCTTCTTCGACTTCGCGGGCGTCCTGATGCTGGTATAGGGTCCAATTTGAACCGTCCCACTCCAGTGCGGTGAGGTTCTCGATCCAATCTCCGGAGTTGAGGTATTCAATCTGCCGATCACCCACTGTGATTGTGCGCATTTGGGGCTGGTGAATGTGGCCGCAAATAACTCGGCCGTAGCCTTTGCGCAGGGCCATTTCTGCAGCGGCAAGCTCAAAGTCGCCCACGTACTTCACCGCTTTTTTTACGGAATCCTTGATGGTTTTGCTGAGCGAGTATTTTTCGCGACCTAAGCGCTTGAGGATCACGTTGAGCCAGTGGTTCATCCAAATAAGTAGGTCATAAGAAAATCCGCCCAACTTGGCCAGCCAGCGGGCATTTTGAATACTGGCGTCAAAAATATCTCCATGAAAAATCCAGGTGCGGACTCCTCCAAAATTAAAAACCATCTTGTTGCGCAGATGGATTCTTCCGAGGTCCGCGTCGGCAAAGCGCCGCAGCATTTCGTCATGGTTGCCCGTGATGTAGTATACCTCGCAGCCTTTTTGGGCCATAGATATTAAGCGCTTTAGAACTTTAAAATGACTTTTAGGGAAGTAGGACTTCTTAAAACTCCAGATGTCTATGATGTCGCCGTTGAGGATTAGCACCTCGGGTTCAATGGAATGGAGGTAGGCAAGCAGTTCACGGGCGTGGCAACCGAAGGTGCCAAGATGCACGTCACTAAGGACGACGGCGGAGACGGGTCGGCGAGAACTCATTAAGTAGCAAAGACATAACAGGTTTGTGACCCCTGTGTTATCAATGTTTAGAAGAAAATCTAGTTATCAACAGGGTTTTGCGTTGAAATCAGGACTATTTTAGGCCGCTCTATGACTAAAAAATCCCCATCAAAGCGCAGATTGCCCATTTGGCTCGCTGCCAGCATCGGCCTGGTACTCGTTTTAGGGATTTGGTTGCTTGCTCGAGTTCTGCCCGCAAGCTTCGCAGCCTCCTTCGCAGAAGGAGAAGACGTTGATCCTGGATTTTTATTTGGCTATTCCTTGCGCGATTTTGAGGCCCAGCGCTTTGAGGTAGGCGACGGGGAAACCTTTGGCGGGCTGATGGACCAATGGGGCGTTAAAGCCGACCGAGTTGACCAGCTTTTGAGTCTAGGTAAGGATGATTTTAATCCGCGCAAGTGGCGGGCAGGCGACTCCTACTGGCTGCTTCGGGCAAAAGACAGTACTCGCAGTGCGGCCTTCTTTGTCTATGAACCCTCCGTGGCAGAGTACGTTCTTTTTGGCCTGGGCGACAGCTTGTTCGTGCGCAAGGTAGAGCGCCCCAAGGTCACCAAAGAGCGCATAGTCGGCGGTGAAATCGAGGGGTCCCTCTATGCCACGCTGGAGAAGCAGGGCGTTTCGCCGGCGGTTGCCGTGAAGCTTTCTGAGGTTTATGCCTGGACTATTGACTTCTTTCGAATTCAAGTCGGCGATCGCTTTGAGGTTATTTACGAAGAGTCCTACGTTGACGACAGCGTATTTGTGGGCACGGGTAAAATTCTGGCAGCCCGATTCTTTAACAACGGCAAGTCCTTTTATGCTTTTCAGTACCAAAACAAGGACGCGACGGTCAAGGGCTACTACAACCAAGAAGGAGAGGGCATGAAGCGAATGTTCCTCAAGGCTCCACTCGAATTTGCCCGCATTACCTCGCGGTACACCATGAATCGATTTCACCCTGTGCAAAAGCGCTGGAAGGCGCACTTGGGTACCGACTATGCGGCTCCCTCGGGCACTCCAATTCTTGCTACGGCAAGCGGAACCGTAGTTGCCGCAGCCTACCAATCTGCCAACGGCAATTATGTGAAAATCAAGCACAGCGGAACCTACACCACCCAATACCTGCACATGAGTCGAATTGGTGCACGGATTCGCAACGGCGCCAGGGTCGAGCAGGGCCAGGTAATTGGCTATGTGGGATCGACGGGCTTGGCCACCGGTCCTCACGTTTGCTACCGCTTCTGGAAGAACGGCCGCCAGGTCGATCCCCTGCGCGAGCCGATGCAGCGAGCCGATCCCTTGCCTCGCTCTCTTTGGTCGGAGTTCGAGCCCGGAATGACCGCACGCAAGGCTGTTTTGGATTCGCTTGCCAGAGAATAGACTTCGTCCTGCCCCAGGGTAGGTCAAGCTTATTTTGTTGTAAATTGCTTTGAATAATGAATTTAGAACGCTAAAATGTACTCCAGACTTTCATGGTTTTTTGGTCCAGAGTTTCGCTCAGGCCTGGGCAGAATAACCCTCTATGTGGCGATTCTCAGTTTTTTGGTTCACCTTCTGCTCTTTGCCCTAAGTCCATGGATTCCAAGCATCACAGGCGGTTCCCTCTTTTTGCATCCCATTAATGCCATCTACACGCCATTCTCGGTTTTGTTGGTCTACGAGGCTTACTTGCTGGTCTACTACCTGCGCAGGTCAACCTCCAACTACATAGCCAAGCAGTACGAAATCATAGCCTTGCTGCTGATACGCGGAATTTTTAAGGATTTGACCCATTTGGATTTACAGATGGGAACCTTCAACGGTGCCGGGAACCTCGAGCTGGTATGGGATTTAGCCTGCGTAATTGCGGTTTATGCCCTGATTTATTTGTTTTACCGCATCTCGGGACACAACAATACCTACCCCGACGAGCCCATGACCGGAACTTCGGCCTTGCCCATTCGCCGTTTTATTCAGGCCAAGTATTTGCTGTCTTACGTGCTGCTTGCGGTACTCGTGGTACTTGCCTTTACCAGTTTTTGGGATTGGTGGACCACCAGCCCAGGACTCACCGATTCGGTGATTGACCTAAACTCGGTATTTTTTGATCAATTCTATACGATTTTAATCATGAGTGATGTGCTCATACTGCTGCTTTCTTTGCTGTACAGCGACGACTTCCCCACCATAATCCGCAACTCGAGCTTCGTGATTTCCACCATTTTGCTCAAGCTTTCCTTTGCGGCTTCGCCCGGTTTATCGCAACTATTTATTACCTGCGGGGTGGCCTTTGGGGTATTAATGCTCTACGTGACCAACGCTTACTACCGACTCGAACACGACCAAAAAGCGTCCTAACGCTACTATTTTTTTGCGCGGATTCTAGCCCACCACGTTGGCGATTCGCCCTGGTACTACAATGATCTTTTTGGGAGTCCGCCCCTCTAAAAAGTGGGCGGTTCGCTCGTGGGCAAGCACGGCAGATTCCACCTCCGCAGCGGTTGAAGACGCCGGCATTTCGAGCTGAAAACGCGTTTTGCCATTGAACTGAACCGGGTACAAAACGGTATCCTTCACCAAATACTCTGGCAAAAAAATCGGGTAGGGGGCAAGAACTACGCTTCCTGGGGCGCCAAGTTCTGCCCACATGGCTTCGGCGCTGTGGGGCGCAAAGGGCTCGAGCAGCACCGCAAAGTCGAGCAGGGTAGATTCCGCCATTTCAGGCAATGCGCTCCAAGCGTTTACGGCAATCATCATGGCGCTCACTGAGGTGTTGAACGACAGAGTTTCGACGTCGCGCTGCAGCTTGTCAATGAGATGATGCAGGATGCGGAGTTCCTCTGCGCTTGCCTTGCCCATCTGCCTCTTAGGCAGCAAACGTGCGGACTTTTTAAGAAAGCTGATGACCCCCGACATGCCTTGGGTGTCCCATGGCTTGCTTTGCTCAATCGGGCCCAAGAACATCTCAAAAAGGCGCACTGCGTCTGCGCCGTGCTGGTCGGCCAAGGCGTCTGGATTGACCACATTGTACTTGGACTTCGACATTTTTTCAACCTCTCGCTCGACCCTTATGGGGCCTTGGGCCGGAATGAATTGGGTCTCAGCCCAGTCGGGCATCCAGGCCTTCAGGGCCTCTTGGTCTACCTCGTTGCGCTCGTTGACCAAGCTCACGTCGACGTGCAGCTTTTGGGTGGAATAGCCTCCGGCCAACTCGGCACTAACTACGGTTTTGCTGCCCTCAATGCGGTGAACAAAGGCGCTTATTCCTTGAATCATGCCCTGGTTTACCAAACGTTTAAAAGGCTCCTTAAAGCCAATATGCCCCAGGTCATGAAGCGCATGGGTCCAGAATCGGCTGTACAATAGGTGGCCGGTGGCGTGCTCGCTTCCGCCCACATAGAGGTCTACCTGACCCCAATAGTTCGCAGCAGCTTTGCCTACTAAAGCGCGGTCGTTATGCGGATCCATATAGCGCAAGAAGTACCATGAGCTGCCGGCCCAGCCGGGCATAGTGGTAGTTTCTAAGGGCAAACCCTCGGCTGAAAACCAATGTTCGGCCCTTGCCAATGGCGGTTCTCCGTCTGCAGTGGGCAGGTACTTATCGACCGCTGGCAGCCTTAAAGGAAGTTCCGCGGCATCCAGTCCCTCGGGTACTCCGTCTCGGTAGGCTATGGGGATGGGCTCACCCCAGTAGCGCTGGCGACCAAAGACTGCATCGCGCAGTCGAAACTGAAGGGTTCTAGTGCCGAGTCCGCGCGATTGAAGTTCCTCTAGGGCGCGATCGATGGCCTCGAGGGTCGATAGTCCGTTTAAAAAGTCGGAGGCCATGGCCCGACCCGACTTGGCTTCAAAGGCTTCATGCTGCACGTCGACCGGCGCAGTCGATTCCACCACTTGCACAATGGGCAAGCCCATTGCCTTGGCTAGGGCATGGTCGCGGCTGTCATGGCCCGGAACCGCCATTACCGCACCGGTTCCGTAGCCCAGAAGCACGTAGTCGCTGGTCCAGATCGGAATCGGTTCTCTGGTGAAGGGGTGCTCGACATAGCTTCCCGTGAACACGCCGCTGCAGCTCTTGGTGTCAGCTTGGCGTTCGCGCTCGCTTCGCCTCGCCGCTTGCTCGCGGTATGCATCGACGTCGGCCTTTTGATCGGGGCTCGTCCAATGCGAGAGCAAGGGGTGCTCGGGGGCAAGGACCATGAAGGTGGCCCCAAAAATGGTGTCGGGTCGGGTGGTGAAAACTTCGAGCACGTCGGCTTCGCGGGCTGCGCCCGCTCCGCCTGCAACTAGCCGCTGGCTGCTAGCAGCTTCGCCGGCTTCGCCGGCGGCGAGCACCCTAAACCGAATTCGGGCTCCCTGGCTTCGCCCAATCCAATGGCGCTGGGTTTCTTTGATGCTTTCGCTCCAATTGAGCTCGTCGAGGCCGTCGAGCAGTCGCTGGGCAAAGGCGCTGATGCGCATGGACCACTGCAGCATGGCCTTCTGCACCACGGGGTGTCCGCCGCGTTCGCTGAGGCCGTTGACTACCTCGTCGTTGGCCAGTACGGTGCCCAGCTCAGGGCACCAATTCACTAGGGATTCGCTCCGGTAGGCCAGTCGAAAGTGCTGAAGCAGGGCTTCGCGCTCTTCAGCGTTCATTTGGGCCCATTGGGCGGCGCTGCACTCTGGTTTCCCGTGGCATGCGGCGTTGAGTCCTTCGGTTCCGCGCGCAGACAAGTGCTCCATGAGGGTCTCGATCCGCTCCGCACGCCCGCTTCCCTTATTAAACCATGCATTAAATAACTCCAAAAACACCCACTGCGTCCAGCGGTAGTAGTCCGCGTCGCAGGTCTGAACCTCACGGCTCCAATCAAAACCAAGCCCAAGGCGGTTCAGCTGCTCGCGGTAGCGCAGAATATTGGCCTCCGTCGTAGCGGCAGGATGCTGTCCTGTCTGAATGGCATACTGCTCAGCAGGCAGGCCAAAAGCATCAAAGCCCATGGGATGCAGCACATTAAAACCCTTGTGGCGCATAAAACGCCCCACAATATCAGAAGCAATGTAGCCCAGGGGATGCCCCACATGAAGGCCCGCCCCCGAGGGGTAGGGGAACATATCGAGCACATAAAAAGGCTCCCGATCCGATGGAAAATCTGCACGGTATACCGCTAAATCGCGCCATAACTGCTGAGCACGGGCGTCCCATTCGGTTGGTCGGTATTCCATCAATGCAAAAGTAGCCCCATGCCTTCGATTTCGCGTAGATTTGCGGCATGGGTAAAGCTCAAGGTGAAGAAGCCTTCAACAAGCGCCGACTGCGCTTTTCTCACGGCGGCGTGGTGCTCAGCATCGGCCTGGTTCTCTTTTTAACCGGAATTATGGCCACACTGGCCTACCAATCCCAGGTTTTAACCGACGATTTAAAAGAAAACTTCACGTTCACCCTCTTTCTAAAGCCCGGAACCTCGCAAGAACGCGCCGACGCATTCATCAAGGAATGGTCCGACGAGACCGAAATTCGCAGCCTAAAATTTGTCGGCAAAGACCAGGCAGCCGAGCAATTCCAGAAGGACCTCGGCGAAGACTTTGTTGACTTTTTGGGATTCAATCCGCTCAGCGACGCCATCGACATCAAACTCAAGGCCGACTTTGTGAGTCCCGACCAGCTCGCCACCCTGCAGGAGCGCTTTGCAAAATCCGCAATCGTTGACAACATGGCCTACGACCGAGACCTCGTGTCGGTAATTCACCAAAACGTCGGCAAAATCAATAAGGCAATGCTCGCAGCCGTGCTGCTTCTGCTTTTGGTTAGCCTTATGCTTATCAACAATGCCCTTCGACTGGCCATCTATGCCCGACGCTTTACCCTCAAAACCATGCAGTTGGTCGGTGCGACCAAAAGCTTCATTCACAAACCTTTTCTGCGAGAGGGTATTATTCTCGGTGCCCTTGGCGGACTGCTCGCAGCCCTGCTGCTCGCCCTCACCTTCTCTATGGTTGTTTCCCAGTGGCCTCGCCTGGCCCTTAGCCTTACCTGGTCGCTTTGGTTTGCATTGGCTGCAGCCCAAATTCTCATTGGAATCACCCTGACTACGGCATCAACGGCACTGGCCGTTCGCCGCTACCTTGCCCTTAAAACACACCAACTTTACGACTAAATGAAGACTACATTCCTTTTTGAGCGCAAAAACTACGCAATCATGATTGCCGGTATTGCCTTGATTGTTTTAGGCTTAGCCCTAATGACCGGAGGCGGTTCTGAGGACCCCAACGTATACAACCCGGAGCTCTTTAGTGCGCGCCGCATCATCGTGGCCCCCTTTTTAATAGTGTTAGGACTCTCCCTCGAGGTTTGGGCCATCATGCACAAACCCAAAGTCCAGTAATCCATGGATTGGTTTAGCGCTATTCTGCTTGGAATCCTTCAGGGGCTTACGGAGTTCTTGCCGGTAAGTTCATCGGGACACCTCGAGCTGGGCAAGGCCATATTGGGCATTGAAAGCTCGGGCGCCAGCGGCTTGCTCTTTACCGTGACGGTGCACGTCGCCACGGCGCTTGCCACCGTAGTGGTCTTCTATAAAGACATAGTGTCTGTGCTTCAGGGCATCATTAAGGGTCGCGAAGAGGACCGCCAATTTGCAGGTGCTATTCTGCTCTCGATGCTTCCAGCGGCATTAATTGGTCTCCTTTTTATGGACGCCATTGAATCGATTTTTGAAGACTCAACGCTGCTGGTAGGCAGCATGCTGGTCATTACTGGTCTGCTGCTGCTGCTGGCTGACAAGGCCAAGAAGACCCATAAAAAAGTTACGCTCTCCGATGCTGCGGCCATTGGAATTGCTCAGGCTATAGCCATTCTCCCCGGGATTTCACGCAGCGGTGCCACCATCAGTACCGCAGTACTCCTGGGCATTGACCGCGAGCATGCCGCCCGTTTTTCGTTTTTGATGGTAGTGCCCCTAATCATGGGTAAGCTGCTGCTCGACGTGCTTAGCCTTGCGGCAAACCCAGAGGCAGCGACCTCCTCGCTCACTCCTTTAATGCTCGGATTTGTCGCCGCATTTGCAACCGGAATTTGGGCCTGCCGCGCGATGATTCAACTCGTTAAAAGGGCAAAACTGAAGTACTTTGCCTACTACTGCATGGTCGTCGGTGTCGCATCCAGCCTGTGGGTGATTCTGGCCTAGCCGCTCTGCCCGACCTAGAGGGTGCAAGGGCAGGTTTTTGGATTGCCGTCGACAAGCCCCTGGGCTGGACCTCCTTTGACGTGGTCGCTAAGGTTCGCAACGCACTAAAACGACGCTACGGAACCCGCATAAAAATTGGTCATGCAGGTACCCTTGACCCCCTTGCTACCGGAATGCTCGTTCTTGCAGTAGGTCGCAAAACCAAAGACATTGAGTCGGTCATGGCGGGCCGCAAGGCTTATCTGGCTACCATCCGGCTTGGCTCGCAGACCGACAGCTACGATTCCGAAACCCCAGAGCACCCCAGTGAGGTTCCCGTTCCCGAACTAAGTGCAGAACTCGCAGCCCGACTTGAGGCTAAGTTTACCGGCCTTGTAATGCAGGTTCCGCCTATTTACAGCGCCTTAAAGGTCGACGGCCAGCGCGCCTACAGCCTTGCGCGCAGCGGTAAGGCCGTGCAGCTTGAGGCTCGCCCCGTGCAGATTGACTCTTTGGAGCTTCGAAGCATTGACCATCAAACTTGGGAGGCCCTAGTGCGCTGCGGCAAGGGAACCTACATACGCTCTCTGGCCCACGACCTCGGCCAGGAACTTGGCTGCGGAGCCTACCTTAAATCCCTGCACCGCACGGAGGTGGCTCCCTTTGTAGCCATGGCCTCAATGGACGAGGTACTCGCTGAAATTCAGTCGTCGTAGCGTGAACTCCAGAGGTTTTCGCTAAAGTTTTTGGCTCGCGAAAATCCGTAAAGCACCGTCATGGCGGAGCTTGCAAAAAGCAGGTAAAAGAAGAAAATAATTCGCACTAGGCCCGGTTGAGCCCCCAAAATGGAGTCCGGTACCGAAAGGGCAATCAAGGCACAAAGGCCAAAAATCGTTTTGAGCATCGCTGCGAAGGAGCGAAGCGGATACATTACCATGCGGCGCATGAAGCTAACCTCGCCACCCCATTTGTGCACCAAGTAGTAGTAGCCCCCGCCGAGCTGCAGCATAAGCATGGGGTCCTTGTCTTGGTAGGTCAGGCGAAACATGGAGGCTGGAGCAACAATTTTATAGCCGTTGAGCCTTTGGCCGGCTGCTTTGTCGAGCCGTTCCATCGCTGCGACGGCTTCATAGGGAATTCGGTTGCTAAAGTGCTCGGCGTCCAAAAACCGCAGTCGGTAGTCGATGCATAGATCCCTGAGGCGATCTTCATGCACGATGCGGTCGCTGCTCATTGCCTCCAAGGGGAGGCTTCCGGCCGGCTCAAAGGCTTGCGCTAGCTTGCTCCGTTGGTCCTCATCGCTCTGCAGCCACTGGTTCCACAATTCGCTGTCGGCGGCGCTGCGCTTGAGAAGTACACGTTCTAAATCTGTTCCCATAATGCATAGTTAACCAAAATAATCTGCTCTTAGTTCACACTTGACAAGGCCTACTATAAAAGGGTACCTTTGCGCCCTATGAAAATGAAGCTCTCCCACTTTGGCTTTGAATTGCCCGAGTCGCACATCGCACAGCATCCCGTTGACTTTCGCGACGACGCTCGCCTAATGGTTGTTACCCGTGAAACGGGAAGCATTGAGCATCACCACTTTAGGGATTTAGCCAATTTTTTTGAGCCCAGCGACCTCCTGGTTATCAACAATACCAAAGTGTTCCCGGCAAGAATGTGGGGAAACAAAGAGAAGACCGGTGCGCTCATCGAGGTATTCTTGCTTCGCGAACTCAATTCTGAGAGCCGCCTTTGGGACGTTCTGGTGGATCCCGCTCGCAAAATCCGCATCGGGAACAAGCTGTACTTTGGTGAAGACGACAGCCTTGTTGCCGAGGTAATCGACAATACTACTTCGCGCGGACGCACCCTGCGCTTTCTCTTTGACGGGAGCTATGAGGAATTCCGCCTCAAGCTGAACCAAATGGGCGAGACCCCTTTGCCCAAGTACATAACCCGCCCTCTTGAGGCCGAAGACGAAGACCGATACCAGAGCATTTTTGCCAAGGTTGAGGGCGCCGTGGCTGCGCCGGTTGCCTCACTCCACTTTAGCAAGAACCTGATGAAGAAGCTTGAAATTAAGGGCATCGACACGGTAGAAATGACCATGCACGTGGGCCTCGGAACCTTTCGCCAGGTAGAGGTAGAAGACCTGAGCAAGCACAAAATGGAGTCGGAGCAGTATTGGCTTTACCCCGAAACGGCCGAGCGGGTTAACCGGGCCAAGGGCGAGAAGCGCAAGGTTTGCGCGGTCGGAACCAGTGTAATTCGCTCTTTGGAGTCTGCCGGAATCACCGACAACCGAATTAAATCGGGCAACGGATGGACCTCAAAATTCATCTTCCCTCCCTACAAGTTTAGTGTGGCCAACAGCCTAATCACCAATTTTCACGCACCCCAATCGACCATGCTTATGCTTACGGCTGCTTTTGCAGGCCACGAGCTTACTATGGAGGTTTACCACACGGCCATCAAAGAAAACTACCGATTCTTGAGCTACGGCGATGCCGTTTTGTTCCTTTAAGAATCAAGCGGATTTTAGCGCCTTTCCTTTAGTAGGTAGGCTATTTTTAGTGCCCCAACGATACCAATAGTCTGGTACTTATTCTGTTCGGGAATCAAGTCAAAGACGACCATGAGTTCTCCCGTGTTGGGATCAATGGTGGTGCTCTCCAATACCTTGGGGAAGTTCACATAACGATTCGATAAGCCCAAGCTAAGGTCTATCAAGACTTGCTTGCTCGACCGTATCTGGTATCCCAGCATCAGGCCCTGATCAAAAGTGCGCTTGAAGCTTACGAAGTCTTGGTTGCTGCCCGCGAACTTGCGATTGTGCTCTTTGTTTTGCAGAAAAAATCCGAAGTAAAAGGCGTCGTTGTAGGCATCGCCCGAAGGGAAAATCTTAATATTCAGCATTTGGCTCCCACCCAACCTCACTTTGGAGGACGAACTGTAGAAAAAATTGCCAGGGTAGAGTATGTCCGATAGGAATGCATCGGTGCTGTTGTTGAGCGTCAGGCCTAAGCCTACTTCTGCGGTTAGGTAGGGGCTTAATCGCTGCTCCACAGATAGGGGATAGTGGCCCGCAAAAAAGGATCCAATATTGTACTTAAGCGCCGTTGGGTAGCGCTCCATACGCTGGCGGCTATTGGAACTCGATTGGCTGGTTTCGCTGGTTTGTCCGTCAGGAGTATAGCGCTTTACCGTGACCTGGGCCGAAGTTTCGAGCGCGAGAGCGAGCAGGGCAGAAGACAGAAGGAGGTAAATTCTCATGGCATAAAGTTAACTGCGGTTTGCTTGGCAAAATTCTTGCCACGATACCTGAAGTACCTTTGACCCATGAAGACGATCTATCTGTTTGCAGCCTTCGCCGCCCCCTTTTGGGTTTTAGGCCAGAGTGCTGATCCTGAGGCTTATGAACTCAGGTGGAGCAGGCAATACCCCAATCGAGAAATTCAGTTGGACTATGTGAGCGCCTTGGACTCCACGAGCTTCACCACCTACGGGAGCATTTCGGGAGGTTTTTTCAGTAAACCCAAGAATTTTTTTGCCCGCTACGACCGCGAGAGCATGTCCCAACTCTGGCAGCTTGAAGAAATCCCCGAAGACTACCAAGGACTCCCGGTAGTGTTTCGCAGAATGATTACGGTCGAGGGAACCAGCTACGTGTACTACAGCGCCTACTCGAGGGCTAAGGATAAGCGCTACGTGCTGCTGCGCACCATAAGTTCCAACGGCGACATATCTGACTTGAAAGAACTTCTGCAGGTACCGGCAATGCGCATTAGAGAAGGCAACTTCTCGGTTGCCTGGGATGCCACCCAGAAGGGTTTTGCCCTGGTAAGCTTTCCCGATGTGGGTTTGCGCGAGGAGGTTCAGGTCTCGGTTCATCGCTTCGATCGTGAGGGCGAGGAGCTGGGATCTCAATTGGTACGGATCGACTATTCTAAGAGAGACATTGACTTCGTGGATGTAGACTATGCCATCAACGGCGACGTCTACGTGCTTGCGGTGCGCCGAGCCGACCGCAACCGTGGTGACCTGCGAGGATTCGCCCAACCCAACCGCGAGTTCCTCATACTTCATGCAGACAGCGACGACGAGCTTTTTCAAGAAGTGGATTTGGGATTGACCGACAAGTTTATAGTCGGAGGGGTTTCGGTCGAGGCCGATCAAATCCCCGGGAAGGTCAACATTACAGGGATGTATTCCGACCTGCGCTATGGAACGACTACGGGCATGTTCTACCTCAGCCTCGATCAAAAAACCCTTCAAGCAAGCAGTGCCGACTTTGAGAGCCTGCGCGATTTTGAACTAATCAATTCAGGAATTCGCGACGGGATGGCTCAGGCCCGAAGACGGGGCGTTGCCAACGAGGAGTTTCGTTTTCGAGAGTCCGTTCCGCGCCTGGGAGGCGGCAGCCTTGTGGTAATGGAAGACATGGACGTCAGGGTCGTCACCACGACCAACCGCGGAGTCACTACAACCACGTACTACTACTACTACGACAACATCTGGGCTATGCTGGTCGATGCTCAAGGCCAGATCGAGAAGGTGGTCGTGCTGCCGAAGTTTCAGTATTCCGTGAACGATGGCGGCAGGTTCTTGGGATTTGAACTGGCCCGTGACGGTCAAGACTTCTTGTTTTTTTTCAACGACGCCAAGGGCAACCAAAGTCGCTGGGCCGAGGGCAAGTCGCCACGGGTGATGCGTCAGGCTGCCCGAGGATGCCTCGCAATGGTCCGCATGAAACCCGACGGAAGCTTGACCTACCACCAAGTTATCGACAATTCCAAGGAGCGTTCGGTGCTGCTGCCTACGCGTGGAACCACGTTTATCGACTACCCGGGAGAGGTCGTGATGCCGGGACTTAAGCGCGGACGCTGGGTCTTTATGAGTCTTCGTCCCGAGCGCAACTAATGGAGGCTAAACCAGACTTCAGGAGCCTTCGTCGCGAAGAGGTCAGGGCTCATTTTGCCGCATGGGCGGAGCCCGCCTACCGCGCGGACCAGGTCTACGATTGGCTTTGGTCCAAGGGCGCCCAGAGCTTCGAAGAAATGAGCAACCTGCCCAAGGCTCTTAGGACTAAACTGACCGAAGAATTTGAGTTCCGGCCCCAGCGCATTGAGTCGGTGCAGCGTTCTGCCGACGGAACAATTAAGAATGCCGTGCGCCTGCACGACGGTCTTGTAGTCGAGAGCGTTCTGATTCCGACCGAGAAGCGCATCACGGCCTGCGTGTCGAGCCAAGTGGGCTGCGCCATGGGCTGTGCATTCTGCGCCACGGCCCGCCTCAAGCGAATGCGCAACCTCGAGCCCGACGAGATTTATGACCAAGTAAGGGCCATCGACGAGCAAGGAAGGTCCGAGTTTGGTCGCCCCCTCACCAACATTGTGTTTATGGGCATGGGAGAGCCCCTCATGAACTACAAAAACACGATCGAGGCCATCGACCGCATTACCTCGCCCAAGGGCTTGGGAATGTCGCCCAAACGCATAACATTGAGCACCGTGGGCCTGCCCAAGATGATTCGCAAGCTGGCCGACGACGGGGTTAAGTTCAACCTTGCCGTTTCGCTTCATAGCGCCCGAGATGAGGTGCGCGCCAAAATCATGCCCGTCAACGACGTGGCACCCATTGAAGAACTGCGTTCCAGCCTAGAGCACTGGTACGCCGCGACCAAGCGCAAGGTCACCTTTGAGTACGTGGTCTGGCGTGACGTCAACGACCAGCCCGAAGACATTCGCGCCCTGGTGGAGCTGGCCAAGCGCGTGCCCTGCAAGGTGAACCTGATTGAATACAATTCCATTGGAGACGAGCGCTTTCGTCAAGCTTCCCCCGAGGTGCTCCAGGATTACGTAGACGCCCTTGCGCGAATTTCGGTCTTGGCTAAGGTGCGGCATTCTCGCGGCAAAGACATCGACGCAGCATGCGGACAGCTCGCGAACAAAAAACTCCCTGCCGAACTTAATTCTTTGGAATAAAAGCACCTTCGGCGCCAAGCCTTGGGAACTAACTTTACCACTATGACCAAATCAATCCTGCTCGAGGCCATCGCTTCGGTAGCCAATGCCAGCGGAAAAGGACTTTTGGCGGATTCCGGCCACGTCAAGAACCTCCAAATTTTTGAGGGAGAGGTCATTCTCGACGTGGTCAGCGACTCGGCTGCCTTGGCCCAAAAAAAACGGCTTGAAGTGGATTTGCTCAAGGCGGTTCATCGCATTGACCCTAAAATTAAGGTCACGATCAATCTTGAGGTTCGCAACCCTGCCCCGGCAGAAAGCTCCAACCTTTTGCGCGGCAAACCCATCGCCGGCGTCGAGCACGTTGTGGCAGTCGCTTCGGGCAAGGGCGGCGTAGGCAAGTCCACGGTCACGGCCAATTTGGCCGTTTCTCTAGCCAATATGGGCTTTAGCGTGGGCATTCTCGATGCCGACATCTATGGCCCGAGCATGCCCATCATGTTTGACGTGCAGCGCGCCATTCCCGGCGGAATTGAGGTCGACGGCCAGCGCAAAATGGATCCGGTCGAGGCCTATGGCGTCAAAATCATGTCCATCGGATTTTTTGCCGCAACCGACCAAGCGGTAGTTTGGCGAGGACCAATGGCCACCAAGGCCCTGAATCAAATGCTTCAAGAAACGCACTGGGGGAGCCTTGACTTTTTGCTGGTGGATCTTCCTCCCGGCACCGGAGACATTCACCTCAGCCTGGTTCAGGCCCTGCCCGTGAGCGGAGCCGTGGTGGTGAGCACTCCGCAGCTGGTTGCCCTGGCCGACGCCCGCAAGGGAGTCGGAATGTTCCGCATGGATGCCATTCAAATTCCGGTTCTCGGAATCGTGGAAAACATGGCCTACTTCACGCCGCCCGCACACCCCGAGGAGCAGTACCACCTGTTCGGCCGACATGGCGCTCGAAGCTTGGCCGAGCAGCTCGACGTTCCCTTCTTGGGCGAGCTTCCCTTGGTCCAGTCCATTCGCGAGGCAGGAGACGTGGGCCGACCCGCCGCACTCCAGCAAGACGGCAGCGTGCGCGAAGCCTTCACCGAACTCGCTCGCAACGTAGTTTCTTCGCTTGCAGACCGCGTTTCGAACCTTCCGCCCACCGAGGCAGTGCGAATTACTACCATGGCCGGATGCCAAACCAAAAAGCGCCAAGTATGACCCTTGAAGTACGCATTGAGCGGGCATTGGCCGAGGTGAGGCCCTACCTTGAGAGCGACGGAGGCGGCATTGAATTGGTGCGAATCGAAGCTCCTAGGGTCTACGTGCGCCTGCTCGGTGCCTGCCAGGACTGCAGCGTGAACCATACCACCATGAAGCTCGGGGTAGAAAACAGCATTCGAAGTCATGCTCCCGAAATTGAAGAAGTTGTTGCTTTAGACTATGGAGCCTAGCGTAGTTGTTTTGCTCGCGGGCGATTCGGGCGACGGAATTCAGTTGCTTGGCGGAGAACTGGTTCGTGCTGCGGCGCAGTCGGGCCGCGACGTGCGGACTTTCTCCGATTTTCCGGCCGAAATCCGTGCTCCACAGGGCACCTTGAACGGCGTTTCGGGCTTTCAGTTTCGAATTGCTTCCGAAACCATTCACGAGCCCGGCAGCTCGGCAGATTGCTTGGTCGCCTTCAACGCTGCTGCCTATGTGAAGTACCGAGACCGCCTCAAGCCAGGCGGCTTGCTCGTTGCGGCCCAAGAGGGATTCGATGCGCGGAGTTTGGCTCTGGCAAAGCTTGCTGCAGGCCGTGACCTTCTTGCCGAGGCGGCCGAACAGTTTCGTGTGCTTAATCTGCCGGTCAAGGACCTAACCCTGGGTGCTCTGCGTGAGCTTAAGCTCGGACAGCGCGACGCGATGCAATCCCGCAACATGCTGGTACTGGGCGTGCTCGTTTGGATGTATGGCATTTCTGCCGAAGCGGTCGAGGCCGAGCTGCGAAGCCGATTCAAAAACAACCAAGGCAATCTTCTGGCCTACCGCGCAGGCTTGAATTTTGCAGAAACCCTGGAGGTTCAGGACTACCGTGTGAATCTTCCCGTCAACTCGGTGGAACGCGGAACCTTTAAAACAATCAACGGCTCTCAGGCTCTTGCCCTTGGGCTCGCGGCGGCGGCACATCAGCTTGGCCGGCCGATGCTCTACGCGAGCTACCCGATTACGCCGGCCTCTGAAATTCTGCACGAACTGGCCAAGCTGCAGCCCCAATTTATTACGCTCTTTCAGGCCGAAGACGAGATAGCCGCGGTAACCTCTGCTATCGGGGCCTCCTTCGCGGGCGGACTCGGCGTCACGGCGTCCTCAGGGCCCGGGCTTAGCCTAAAGTCGGAGGGACTTGGACTTGCGGTAATGACCGAGCTGCCCTTGGTTCTTATTGACGTTCAGCGGGGCGGACCCTCTACAGGCCTGCCCACCAAAACCGAGCAAAGCGATTTGAATCAGGCACTGCATGGCCGTCACGGCGAAGCACCCTTACCCGTCTTGGCTGCTCGAAGCTCAGCCGATGCCTTTGACGCTGCAATCCTTGCCGCCAAGATTGCCGTGGAGTGCATGACTCCCGTAATTCTGCTGTCGGACGCGTACATCGCCGGAAGTGCCCAACCCTGGCGCATTCCGGAGGTTGCGGAACTTCCCAGCATCACTGCTCCCAGCGCAAGGGCCAGCAACCTTCCCTACGCCCGCGATGAGCACGGGGTTAGGCCTTGGGTGGCCCCCGGAACCGCAGGCGGAGCCCACCGCATTGGCGGACTCGAGGGCGAGGTCGAGACCGGTAGAATCAGCTACGACCCCGAGAACCATCAGGCCATGGTCAAGGCTCGTGCTGCCAAGGTTGACGCCGCGGTGCGCCTCTACGGCCCCCTCGAGGTAGTGCAGCAATGCCCAGGCGCAGACACCCTAGTGCTGGCCTGGGGCTCAACCTATGGCGCAGTGCGCAGCGACATGGAACGCCGCCGCGCCGCGGGCCAAAAGGTCGACTACATTCACCTGCGCCACCTGCATCCGCTGCACCCTGAGTTAAAGAAGCAGGTCGACCGCTACCGCCGAATTGTCGTTATTGAAATGAACGAAGGCCAGCTCGCGCGGCACCTTCAAGGACTTTGGGCAATATCCCTTGAGTCGGTTTGCAAGACTTCAGGCCAGCCCTTTAATCCCGACGAACTCGCCGAATTATGGAACTGACCAGCAAGGATTTTCAGAGTCCAGAAGACGTTCGCTGGTGCCCGGGTTGCGGGGACTACAGCATCCTCAAGCAGTTTACCGAAGTACTCGCAAGCAGAGGGTCCGACCCAGACCGCACGGTGCTGGTCAGCGGAATTGGCTGCAGCAGCCGTCTGCCTTACTACGTCAACAGCTACGGAGTGCACTCTTTGCACGGCAGGGCTCCGTCGGTGGCCACGGGCATTAAGCTGGCCAATCCCGACCTCGAGGTCTGGATTATAACCGGCGACGGCGATGCTTTGAGCATTGGCGGCAACCAGCTGATTCACGCCCTGCGCCGCAACCTCAACGTGCCGATACTTCTCTTTAATAACGAGATTTACGGCCTGACCAAGGGGCAGTATTCACCCACCAGTCGCGAGGGTCAGGTTACGAAATCCACTCCGCGCGGAAGCGTCGACCATCCCTTAAACCCACTTACTCTGGCCCTTGGGGCGGGAGCCACCTGGGTCGCCCGCAGCATGGACCGCAACCCGGCGCACCTGCGCGAGCAGCTCGCCGCAAGCCAGAGCCACCAGGGTTCCGCCTTGCTTGAAATCTACCAGAATTGCAATGTCTTCCACGACGGAGCCTTTGAGGTATGGACCGACAAAACCAGCCAGGCCGCGCATGCGGTATTCCTAGAGGCTGGCAAGCCCGTTGCATGGGGCGGGAGCGAGCCCAGTCACGCCCTTCACTGGAACGGCGGACGCCCAGAAGTGCGCCAATTGGGCAGGGATTTTGGCCTGTCTGACGCCTGGGTGCACGACCCTAGCGACCGCATAAAGGCATTTGCCCTGGCCTCCCTTGAGGGTGAGCTCCGGCCCTTTGGCCTGCTCTACAGCGCAGAGCGCCCCGTTTTTGCCGCCGCCCAGCCAACAGAAATCCGAAGTCTGTCGGAGCTTCTGCGCTCAGGGCGCACTTGGACGGTAGAATAGAATCCGCCTGACGTAGGTTTGTATCCTTATTATTTTAACGAAAAAAGTACTCCATGGGACGCGCATTTGAATACCGCAAGGCTCGCAAAATGAAGCGATGGTCGTCGATGGCCAAGATTTTCACCCGAATCACCAAAGACATCATCATGGCCGTCAAAGAGAGCGGTCCCAGCCCCGATGCTAATTCGCGGCTCAAAGCTCTCATTCAGAACGCGCGCGATGCCAACATGCCCAAAGACAACGTAGAACGCGCCATAAAAAGAGCGGTAAGCAAGGACCAGGCCGACTACAAGGAGATGGTTTACGAAGGATATGGTCCGCACGGAATCGCTATTTTGGTAGAGACGGCTACCGACAACGGTACCCGAACCGTGGGCAATGTGCGGTCCTACTTTAACAAGTGCAACGGCAGTTTGGGCACCAGCGGCTCGGTAGAGTTCATGTTTGACCGCAAGTGCAGTTTTAAAATCCCCAAGGGAAGCATTGATATTGAGGAATTTGAGTTGGAATTAATCGACTTTGGCGTAGAAGAACTCTTTGCCGAGCACGACGAAGACAAAAACCTCGAAACCCTATGCATTTATGCGCCCTTTAGCGAGTACGGATCCATTACCAAGGCCCTCGAAGAGCGCGGATTGGAGATCCTAACCTCGGGTTTTGAGCGGATTCCGATGGATACCAAGAACGTGACGCCCGAACAGCAGGCCGACGTAGAAAAACTACTGGAGAAGCTCGAAGAAGACGAAGACGTGCAGGCTGTTTACCACACCATGAACCTACCCGAATGAACTACCGCTTTGGAATTATAGGACTTTTATTGGTTCAATCCTGCATGGCACCGCGTGCCGAAACCGCCTCGGCCCTAGATGTGGTCACCTTTGAGCTTGAGAGTAAGAACGGACTTCTGGTCGACGTCCGCACCGAAGCCGAAGTCGCCGACGGAATGATTGCCACAGCAAAGCATGTCGATTTTTATGGACCGAATTTTTTGAGCGAAATGGAGGCCCTGGGCAAGAATAAACCCCTTTACCTCTACTGCAGGTCTGGGGGGCGGAGCGGTCAAGCTCTAGATATGCTCAAGGCGGCAGGCTTCACTCGCGTGCACCATTTAGAGGGCGGATTCATGGCCTGGAAGGCCAGCGGCAGGCCTTCGGCGCAGCCCTAATCGGGCTTAGTTGCTGCTTGGAGTCTTTTTAAAACGCTCATTCGGGGCCTGAACAGCGAAGGAGGTCGGGAAGTTTGCCCGCCACTTGCGCAGCGCATACTCGGCCTCGATTCGGCTGCCGTAGATTCCCACAAAAACCTTGAATTGAGGTTCGTCAAAATGGATTACTACCGGCAGAACGGTACCGACGGAGTCGGTTAAACGCATAAAAAGGCTGTTCGCGTCGATGCGGCGCCCGGCATAGACCTGCACGGTATAGCGCTCGGCTCCCTGCTCTGTAGCCTGTTTGGACTGTAGCCTGTTGCTTGCTAGACTAGCGGTCACGGCCTGATCAATGGCTTGACCGGCCCCTATTTGAACGCTGTCGGCATTGCCGAGTAGCTGTAGTGCGAGCAGTGCAAAAACCATGGTTTAAAGGTACGAAACCATAACTAGGCCATGTTTTACCGCCGAAAACATTTTTTGTTTAGAATAATTTTAAATTATGAATCAAAGACTCTAGATTAATTATGCCGGAGCCTCCTGTGCAGTACTTTTGCAAAGCCTAAAAAGGCTCAGTTTACCACTAAGATTACGTATGCGTTTGACCCATTATGCTTCGCTGATTAGAAGAGTTGTTTTGATGCTCTTGGCTATCAGCATTTTAAGCATCTCCGCCACCGCAGAGGTTAGCGCCGATGCCGGCAAAAAGTTGTTTAAAGCCAACTGCGCGAGCTGCCACAAACTCGACAAAAAGCTCATCGGTCCCGCCCTGGGCGACGTTACCCAGCGCCGTACGGAGGAGTGGTTGCTTAAGTGGATTCGCAACAATGCGGAATTTCGTGCCTCGGGTGATGCCGACGCCAACGCCTTGTTCGCCGAATACAAGGGGTCCATCATGCAGGCTTTCCCTGCTCTTACTGACGACGACATTAAAAGCATTCTTGCCTACACCGTGGAAGGCGACAAGAAGGCTGCGCCCGCTGCGGCTCCTGCGCCCGGTGCGGATGCGGTTGCTCCAGCTTCTGCCGAAGGAGGAAACTCTCCTTGGTTAATTTATATTTTGGGTGCGTTTCTGCTGGTGAACTTGGTGTTGCTTTTGAGAGTGCGCAACACCTTGAAGGAGATTAATGGCGAGAATCCGACCAACCTGCTCGAGGATGTTGACTTCATCACAAGGGTCTTAATTGCAAACAAGCGCTTTATGACCTTCCTAACGGTAGTGCTGGCACTCGGGTTCCTCTATGCCGTCTATGTGTTTCTAATGGGCATTGGGGTGGAGAAGGACTACCAGCCGGTTCAGCCCATCGCCTTTAGCCATAAGATTCACGCTGGAGAGAACGGTGTGGATTGCAACTACTGCCACAGCAGTGCGCGCCACAGCAAGCATTCCGGAATTCCTGCTGCAAACGTTTGTATGAACTGCCACATGTACATTGACGGTTCTGAGGTGGTAGATGCTTCGGGCAACCTGAAGTACGGCGGAGAGCGCAGCCCAGAGATTCAAAAAATCTACGCCGCAATTGGCTGGGATCCCGAGGAGCGCGTTTATATTGAGGGATACGAGCAAAAGCCCATTCAGTGGATTCGGATTCACAACCTCCCTGACTTGGCCTACTTCAACCACGCACAGCACGTCAATGCAGGTAAAGTGGAGTGCCAAACATGCCATGGTCCGGTTCAAGAAATGGAAGTTGCCTACCAATACAGTGAGCTCACGATGGGTTGGTGCATCAACTGCCACCGCGAAACCGAAATCAAGGGCGAAAACGGCTACTATGCTGGCGCCATCGACGGATCGGCATCGATCAGCGACCGCCTTGTGGATCGCTTCCATGAAGAAAAAATAACGGTTGCCAATATTGGCGGTCTCGAATGTGGCAAGTGCCACTACTAATCGAAAAAGACTATGGCAAGTAATAAAGTGTACTGGAAGAGTTTCGACCAACTTGCGAATACCGAGGTTTCGCAGCGTTTGGCCGAGAATGAGTTCGCTCAAGACATTCCCGTTGATGTATTCTTATCGGAGGCAAGCAGCAGCGACTCTACCACAAGCCGTCGCGATTTCTTGAAGTTTTTAGGCTTCAGCACCGCAGCCGCAACCTTGGCCGCCTGCGAACAGCCCATTATCGAGAGCGTACCCTACGTAGTGCAGCCCGATACGCTGACTCCAGGGGTTCCGTCTTTTTATTCCACAGCCTACACCGACGGCCAGGATTATGCTTCGGTCTTAGTAAAGACGCGCGAAGGCCGCCCGATTAAGTTAGAGCCCGGTGATTCTGCCCGATTCAACCGCGGGACCAACGCCCGAGCCCAAGCCAGTGTGCTTTCTCTTTATGATTCGGCCCGTCTGCGCGAGCCACGCCTCGGCAAAAAAAACAGCGATTGGCAGTCAATGCTTATTGCCCTTAAGAAGTCTGCCGACCAGTCTCGTGCCGAGGGAACGCAATTCGTTTTGCTGACTTCTAGCGTATTCAGCCCCTCGCTTCAATCCGCTATTGAGCGTCTTCGCCAGGGCTACCCCAACTTTCAGCACGTAGAGTTTGATGCGGTTTCGCAGTCCAATACCCTTGACGTGTGGGAATCCTTAACCGGCGTTCGTGCTCTTCCCTCGATAGATCTAACTGCCACTAGCTTGGTTCTGTCTTTTGGCAGTGACTTCTTGGCATCGAGCATGGCTCAGCAGGTGAGCAGCGACTACGCCGCGCGCCGGAAGCCAGGTACTGGCATGCTTCGCCACGTTGAGCTCGAGAGCAATTTATCGCTTACCGGCAGCAATGCCGACAAGCGCATTAAGATTAAGCCCTCTGAGATCTCGGCATCCTTGGCCTACCTCATCAACCAGCTCGGCGGCAGTGCTCCTTCGGTTAGCCTTCGCGGCGATTTGACCAAGGCCTTGCAGTCGCTTGCGGGTGAGATGAAGTCCGCAAAGGGCAAGACTTTGGTACTTGTCGGTGGCGACGATGCAAACCAGGCAAGGCTTGCGGCAGCCCTAAACGGCCTCCTCGGTTCGTTTGGAACAACCCTTCGCAGCGACAAACCCGTCTACATTCGACGCGGTAATGAGTCTCGCCTTGCCAATTTAATGGCGGACCTGGGCGCCAAGCGCGTGGGCACTCTTTTGGTTGCAGGAACCAATCCGGTTTACTTCAGGGCCGACTTTTCTAAGGCTATTGCCGGAGCCAAGTTCAGCATGTCCCTGACGGATCGTTTGGACGAGACGGCCATGCTGTGTACTGCCGCTGGACCAATTCCACACTTTTTGGAGGGCTGGGCAGACTACCGTCCGGCTGCAGGGGAGTACAGCATTGCTCAGCCGACCATTAAGAATTTGTTCAACAGCATGCCTTTGCTGGAGGTGCTCGGTTCTCTTTCAGGAGACCTTCGAAGTGCCAAGGATCAGGTTGCCGCTTCTGCTGCTGCCATGGGCCTTGACTGGAACAAGACGGTGCATGACGGTGGATCAAGCGTTACTTCAGGCGCTATTTCGGGCGCACCTGCTGCCGCCGCTATGGCCATGGCCGCTTCAATCAAATTGGCAAAGCCTTCAGAGGGCATGGAAATCTCCTTGTATGAGAACGCTCTCGGTGCAGGATTTCAGGCCAACAATCCATGGCTACAGGAGCTTCCTGACCCTATTACCCGATTGACTTGGGATAACTACCTAACTATGGCCGCATCCGATGCGCTTGCTATGGGTTTTGAGAACGAGACCAACAGCGACGGTTCACTGGACGGAAGCTATGCCCGCATCAAGGTCGGCAAGCGAGTTCTCGAGAATGTTCCGGTATTTATTCAACCCGGCCAAACGGCTGGTACCGTTGGATTGGCCTACGGTTACGGACGCAGTGCAGCCGGTAAGGTTGCCGATGGCGGGGGTGTCAGTGCCTATGTTCTTGGAATTTCGACGGGTTCGGCCAAGGTCGAAATCAGTAAGTCAGAAGGCATGCATGAGTTTGCAACCGTACAGCTCGGGCACACCATGATGGGCCGCCGCATCGTCAATGAGGTGAATCTGAACGAATTCGTATCCGATCCCTCGGGGGCTAGCTGGAACGAGAAGCCGACCTTCCACACGATTGACGGCTTGAAGTCTGCCGAGGAGGCCAATCTTTGGGCGAACCACGACCACGAGACCATGCACATGTGGAACATGAGCATTGACCTAACGAGCTGCACGGGTTGTGCTGCCTGCGTGGTTGCCTGCAATGCAGAGAACAACGTACCGGTAGTTGGTAAAGAAGAGATCCGCAACCTTAGAGACATGCACTGGTTGCGAATTGACCGCTACTACAGCAGCGACATGAGTAAGGATCGTGCGGCTGAAGAGAATATCGGTGGCATCGAGATGTACGCACAAATGGAGGAGCCTTCGGAGTCTCCAATGGTCGTGTTTCAGCCAGTGATGTGCCAGCACTGCAACCATGCCCCCTGCGAGACCGTTTGCCCGGTTGGAGCTACCGTGCACTCGCGCGAAGGCCTCAACCACATGGCCTACAACCGCTGCATCGGAACACGCTACTGCGCCAACAACTGCCCCTATAAGGTTCGTCGCTTCAACTGGTTCAACTACATCACCAACGAGCAGTTTGCCGACGTGAATCCGTCGCAAGACGATTTTGGTCGTATGGTTCTCAACCCCGACGTAACGGTGCGCTCGCGAGGCGTTATGGAGAAATGCTCCATGTGCATTCAGCGTGTGCAGTACGCCAAGTTGGAAGCCAAAAAGGTTGGTCAACCCATTCCTGACGGAGCATTTACGGTAGCCTGTGCGGAGGCCTGTTCCACCGATTCAATCACCTTCGGCGACGTCAACAACGCCAAAAGTGCCGTTCGTGCTGCTAAGTCTGACGCTCGTGCCTACCACCTACTTGAGGAAGTTGGCACGCAGCCTTCCGTGTTTTACCTGACTAAAGTTCGCAACGCTTAACCAGTTATGCACTACGAATCAACCGAACGCAAGCCGCTTATCCTAGGCGATAAGAGCTACCACCAGATTACCGAAGACGTAGTACGTCCCATTGAGACCGCTGCGCCGCGTGCCTGGTGGATAGCATTTTCTATTGCTCTAGTCATGTTCCTTTGGGGCGTGGGCTCACTGGCCTACACCGTGGCTACGGGCATTGGGGTTTGGGGCCTTAACAAGACCGTAGGCTGGGCTTGGGACATTACCAACTTCGTTTGGTGGGTAGGCATCGGCCACGCCGGAACGCTTATTTCTGCCGTTCTACTTCTGTTCCGCCAGCGTTGGCGTATGGCCATTAACCGCTCCGCGGAGGCCATGACCATTTTTTCGGTTATTCAGGCTGGCTTGTTTCCGCTCTTTCACATGGGTCGCGTGTGGCTGGCCTACTGGGTCTTCCCCATCCCAAACCAGTACGGTTCCCTTTGGGTGAACTTTAATTCGCCCCTCCTTTGGGACGTTTTTGCCATCTCAACCTATCTTACTGTTTCGGTCGTTTTTTGGTATGTCGGACTCATTCCAGACTTTGCCATGGTCCGAGATCGTGCCATCAACCCGGTGCAAAAGCACATTTACAAGATTTTATCTTTTGGATGGGGCGGAAAAGCCAAGGCTTGGCAGCGTTTTGAAGAGGTTTCGCTGGTTTTGGCCGGATTGGCAACGCCCTTGGTACTCTCGGTTCACACCATCGTATCCATGGACTTTGCGACTTCCGTGATTCCGGGCTGGCACACAACCATCTTCCCTCCCTACTTCGTTGCCGGTGCAATTTTCTCTGGATTTGCGATGGTTCAGACCCTACTGCTCATTGTGCGCAAGGTCTTTAAGATGGAGGACTACATCACCATTCAGCACATTGAGATGATGAACATTGTAATCATGGTTACGGGTTCTATTGTTGGAGTGGCCTACATAACTGAACTATTTATAGCCTGGTACAGTGGGGTAGAGTACGAGCAGTATGCCTTCTTGAACCGTGCTACGGGTCCCTATTGGTGGGCCTACTGGTCCATGATGACCTGCAACGTCTTCAGTCCCCAGTTAATGTGGTCTAAAAAGCTGAGGACGAACCTGGTTTTCACCTTTGTGATCTCCATTGTCGTGAACATCGGTATGTGGTTTGAGCGCTTTGTAATCATCGTGACCTCGCTGCATCGCGACTACCTACCCTCGAGTTGGTCGATGTTCTCTCCCTCTTTTGTTGAGGTGGGCATCTTTGTCGGCACCATCGGATTCTTCTTTACCCTCTTTTTGCTTTATGCCCGCACCTTCCCGGTCATTGCTCAAGCGGAACTCAAGACCATTCTAAAAACGTCTGGCGAAGCCCAGAAAAAACTCCACAACGATCATGGCGCACACCACTGAGTCTGTTCCGTTAGTACGAGCGATGTATCACGACGACGACGTGCTGATTTCGGCTGTGAAGCAGATTCGTGCGGCCGGCTTTAAAATTTCAGAAGTATATACGCCCTTCCCGGTTCACGGGCTCGACAAGGCTATGGGCCTCAAGGAGTCTCGCATTGCCGTGGCAGCGTTTATGTACGGACTTTTTGGGCTCACGGTTGCCGTGACCCTAACCTGGTACATGATGATCAGCGACTGGCCTCAGAATATTGGCGGAAAACCCAACATCAATTGGGCCATGAATATGCCCGCATTCGTGCCAATCTTGTTTGAGATGACGGTATTTTTTGCCGCGCACCTAATGGTCTGGACCTATTTAGTAATCAATGGGCTATACCCCGGAGCCGACGCCAAGAACCCGGACCCCCGCACCACCGACGATTATTTTATGGTCGAGCTTCCAGCGGCCGAGGGCCTAATTGAGGCGCTTCAAAAGTCTGGTGCTGTTGAAATTGCTGAAGCCTAATCCTCATGCGAATTAAGACTACTCTTTGGATTGCCGTTAGCACCTTGCTGCTCATCTCCTGCAATACTGATAAGACCACCCCGGGCTATACCTACATGGACGACATGTATCGCTCTCCCGCGCACCAGACCTACGAACCTGGTACCACTAAACTCCCCGTAGACGGTACGGTTCCGCGTGGATACGTACCCTATATGATTGCCAATACCAATGAAGGCTATGTAGAGTCACGCGCGAATTCAGCGGTTCCCTCGTACTTCGAAACCCTCGATGCCGAGGCCGGTAAGGAGCTCTACGGTCAATTTTGCTCGCATTGCCATGGCGAAAAGGGCGACGGTAACGGAATTCTAATGCAGCGTGAGAAAATTTTGGGTATACCCAGCTACGGAGCCGACAAGCTTCCCGATATAACTCCTGGAAGCATCTACCACGTAATCATGTACGGCAAGAACAACATGGGTTCGCATGCCGCCCAGCTCAACTATGAGGAGCGATGGAAGATCATTAAGTACGTTTGGAAGCTTCGCACCGAACAAGCTCCTGGCGCTGCTCCCGCAGCGGATACTACTGCTGCTCAACCTGCCGCCTAATCGAAACGCACCACAACATGTTTGTATTCACATCAAAAATGAAACTACTCGCCGGGTCTTTGACGCTGGTGGGTTTGGTGTTTTTGCTTATTGGCTTTAACACAGACTACTCTTCTCATGCGGACTCAGGGGATCATGGAGCGGTCGCTCAAGACCATGAAGGTCCTGACCATGCCACAGAAGCTCATGCCGACGAGGCACAGGCTACAGAATCACACACTGACGAGGCTCATGCTGAAGAAGTACATGCTAACGAGGCTCATGCTGCAGAAGCTCATGCCACCGAAGCTCATGCTGAAGAGGCTCACGTTGAAGAGGCTCACGTTAAGGAGGCAAATGCTGAGGAAGGACATGCTGAAGAGGCACATGCTTTAGATCATGGGCACGACTTGAGTGCAAACCGTCCTTGGGCGGCATTCCTGGTCAATAGCATATTCTTCTTGGGAATTGGCATCGGAACACTCTTCTTTTTAGCCATTCAGTACGCGGCCCAAGTGGGCTGGTCGGTGGGGCTAATTCGCGTTTTTGAGGCGGTTTCTATGTTTGTTGGAATTCCCATTCTTGGAATCCTGTTCTTAATTGCAACCGGCGGAATGCACATGCACCACCTCTGGCATTGGATGGCCGAAGGAATCATGGACCCGGCGAGTCCGAACTACGATTCACTCATTGCAGGCAAGGAAGCCTACCTCAATGTGCCCTTCTTTGCTTTGCGGACCCTAGCATATTTAGTTATTTGGGCGGGCGCAGCCTATTTACTTCGCCGCAATAGCTTGCGCGAAGACGCTCTTCCACAAGGGCAAAATATGTTCTTTACCCAGCGCAAGCTGGCGGCAACCTTTATTGTGCTCTATGCGGTGACGTCTTCTACCAGCGCATGGGACTGGGTTATGTCGGTAGACCCCCACTGGTTCTCAACCTTGTTCGGATGGTACACTTTCGCGGGAATGTTTGTTACGGCCATGACGGTGCTCAACCTTTTGGTTATGTACCTGCGCCTCAATAACCACTTGCCTTGGATCAACGAGAACCACCAGCACGATTTGAGTAAGTTTATGTTTGCCTTTAGTGTCTTCTGGACCTACCTATGGTTCAGTCAGTACATGCTCATATGGTACTCCAACATCCCTGAGGAAGTCACCTACTACCTGCCAAGGTTTAAGGGAGAATACAAGCCTCTCTTTGTTGCTATGGTTGCAATGAACTTTTTGCTGCCCATTTTAGTTCTGATGTCTAGAGATGCAAAAAGGATTTTTGGCTTTATTGGTCTTGCCTCCGTCTTTGTGCTTGCCGGTCACTGGATCGATCACTACGTCATGATTATGCCCGGCGCAGTGGGCTACAGCTTCGGTTTTGGCTTTGCAGAACTCGGTGGAATCTTGTTTTATGCGGGATTGTTTTTGTGGGTTACCCTAAGCCAGCTCGCCAAGGTGCCCCTAAGGCTTAAGAACCACCCTATGCTCACCGAGAGCGAACGCTTCCAACAATAATCGGACGCAACTAAAGAGAATCGTTTATGACTGGAATTATTACCATCGTCGTCCTAGTGCTAGCCGTGATAACGGCCTTGCAGCTTATGCGTGTCTTTGAGCTATCGTCAAAGGCCCGCAAGCAAGTTGAGTATGAAGTAACCGACCGCGACAACAACTATCAGGGCTGGCTTATGCTGCTTTTTGGTATCGCTCTGATCGTGTCCTTATTTTGGATGCTCTATGCCTGGCTTCCCGTCACGCTTCCCAAGCCCTCTTCGGAGCACGGGGTAGAAATTGATAGCTTGTTCAAAATTTCTATGTGGGTGATTATTGCAATGTTTTTGCTGGTCCAGCCTGTTCTTTTCTATTTTGCTTGGAGGTACCGCGGCTCAAAAGATCGCAAGGCGGGCTACTACGAGCATAATAATCGCTTGGAGTTCATCTGGACCATTGTTCCGGCGATTATACTGGCGGTTCTCATCATTTATGGCATGACTACTTGGTCTAATGTGATGAGTCCTAATAACGAGAAGGAGCCGATTGTTGTGGAGGTCTATGCCCAGCAGTTCAAGTGGACAATCCGCTATGCCGGCGAAGACAATAAACTGGGCTATGCGAACGTGCGCCTCATTAAGGATGCCAACGTAGTAGGAGTAGACACCCTTGACCTTCTTTCTGCCGACGACAAGATTACCTCAGAGATTCACCTTCCGGTGGGTCGTCCCGTACTCTTTCGCTTTCGCTCGCAGGACGTAATTCACTCGGCCTACATGCCCCACTTCAGGGCTCAGATGAACTGCGTTCCTGGAATGACTACCCAGTTTCAGTTTACGCCTTCAGTTACCACGGCCGACATCCGCCAGGATGCCAATGTTCAGGCTAAAGTCGCCCGAATTAATGCCTTGCGTACCGAGAAAGGTCTTGAATCCTATGCCTACGACTACCTCTTGCTCTGCAATAAGGTATGTGGATCAGCTCACTACAACATGCAAATGAACATTGTGGTAGAGTCCGAAGAAGAGTACGCTAAGTGGCTTGCGGAACAAAAGACCATAGCTGAAACGTTGTAGTACCAGATAAAGAATTTCATTATGGCAGACCACGCACACGCACACGATTCGGCTCACGCAGAGGGCCACGATCACGACGAGCATCCCGTAGATAACTTCTGGACGAAGTATATTTTCTCGACCGATCACAAAATGATCGCGAAGCAGTTCCTAATTACGGGAATGTTTATGGGCCTCATCGGAGTATTCATGTCGATGCTATTTAGGCTCCAGCTGGCTTGGCCGGGTGAGAGCTTCCCCATTCTTGAGACCTTCTTGGGCAAATGGGCTCCAGACGGTGTTTTGGATCCCAACATGTACCTGGCACTGGTGACGATTCACGGAACCATCATGGTTTTCTTTGTTCTGACTGCAGGCTTGAGCGGAACCTTCTCGAACCTCCTAATTCCATTGCAAATTGGTGCACGCGACATGGCCTCGGGTTTTCTGAACATGATCTCGTACTGGCTCTTTGCTGCCTCTTCGGTGGTAATGCTTACTTCCCTCTTCGTGGAGACTGGCCCGGCCTCTGGCGGTTGGACCGTGTACCCTCCCCTTAGCGCCCTGCCCCAGGCTATGCCAGGATCAGGAGCAGGAATGACCCTGTGGCTAGTGTCAATGACGCTTTTTGTCGGTGGTTCTTTGATCGGATCACTTAACTACATCGTTACCGTCATCAACCTACGGACCAAGGGAATGACCATGACCCGTCTTCCATTGACCATTTGGGCCTTCTTGGTTACGGCTATTTTGGGAGTTCTTTCCTTCCCAGTTCTATTGAGTGCGGCCCTTCTGCTGATTTTTGACCGATCCATGGGAACGTCATTCTACCTAAGCGACATTATGGTCGCCGGGGAGCTTCTGAGCAATCAAGGCGGTAGTCCGATTCTCTACGAACACCTTTTCTGGTTCTTGGGCCACCCTGAAGTGTACATCATCCTGCTGCCAGCCTTGGGTATTACCTCTGAGGTTATTGCGACGAACTCCCGCAAGCCCATTTTTGGCTACCGGGCGATGATTGGTTCCATTTTGGCGATCGCCTTTTTGTCGTTCATAGTTTGGGGTCACCACATGTTTATCACGGGAATGAATCCATTTTTGGGTTCCGTCTTCACCTTCACGACCCTGTTGATTGCCATACCCTCTGCGGTCAAGGCCTTCAACTACATTACTACGCTTTGGAAGGGCAACATTCAGTATACACCGGCCATGCTCTTTTCTATTGCACTGGTAAGCACCTTCGTAGCAGGCGGCTTGACCGGCATCATCTTGGGTGATTCTGCGCTAGACATCAACGTGCACGACACCTACTTTGTGGTAGCACACTTCCATATTGTTATGGGATTGTCGGCCATCTTCGGGATGTTCGCTGGGGTATACCACTGGTTCCCAAAGATGTACGGTCGCATGATGAACAAGACCATGGGCTACCTTCACTTTTGGATCTCCTTTGTGACGGCCTACGGGGTATTCTTCCCAATGCACTTCACGGGCTTGGCTGGTTTGCCGCGGCGCTACTACAGCAGTGCGGAATTTCCCATCTTCGACGAGCTGCACGACATTAACGTGATCATTACCTTCTTTGCCATCGGAGGCGGTATAGCGCAGCTTATCTTCATTTTCAACTTCTTCTATTCCATGTGGCGTGGGCCTAAGGCTCCACAAAATCCTTGGAGGTCCAATACGCTGGAGTGGACTGCGCCGGTCGAACACATGCACGGCAACTGGCCCGGAGCCATTCCTGAGGTTCAGCGCTGGCCCTACGACTACAGCAAGCCAGGCTACGAAGAGGACTTTGTTCCCCAGGATGTGCCCATCAAAGAAGGTGAGCACGCCCACTAGGTGCAAATGAGTTAATAAGTACTTTAAACGGCCGCCCGGTTTCTAAGGGCGGCCGTTTACATTTGTGCCTATGGTGGATTTTCTGCACGACCCTTCGGCATCAGAGATGGACGATCGCGAAGCCGAGCAGCGCCTTAGGCCTTCTCGATTCGACGACTTTGCCGGTCAGGTAAAGGTTCTTGATAACCTTAAGGTTTTTGTTCAGGCGGCGCGCCAGCGCGAGGAGGCACTGGATCACGTGCTGCTCCACGGCCCCCCAGGCTTGGGCAAGACCACCTTGGCGCACATTATTGCAAGCGAACTTGGTTCTAACCTAAGGCTTACCAGCGGACCAGTGCTGGATAAGCCGGGCGACCTCGCGGGACTCCTAACTAGTCTAGAGGCCAACGACGTCCTTTTTATCGATGAGATTCATCGCCTGAGTCCGGTGGTGGAGGAATACCTCTACAGCGCAATGGAGGACTACCAAATTGATATTTTACTCGAGTCTGGGCCGGCCGCACGGTCGGTGCAGATACGCCTGAAGCCCTTTACTTTGATTGGTGCCACCACGAGAAGCGGACTCCTTACCTCGCCTTTGCGCGCGCGCTTTGGCATAGCGGCCCGCCTTGAATACTACAGCATGGAGCTTCTGTCGACCATCGTGGAACGCTCGTCAAGGATTCTTGGAGTACAAATTCTGGACGATGCGGCCATTGAAGTGGCCCGCCGCAGCCGCGGAACGCCTAGAATTGCCAATGCTCTGCTTCGCAGGCTTCGGGATTTTGCCCAAGTCCGCGGAACCTCAATCATTGATCTTGAGGTGGCCCGCTTTGGAATGGACGCGTTGAACGTGGACGCCCATGGCCTCGACGAAATGGACAACCGTATTCTGCTCACCCTGATTGATAAGTTCAGGGGCGGACCCGTGGGCCTTAGTACGCTGGCGACCGCCGTGAGCGAACAAGCGGAGACCCTCGAAGAGGTCTACGAACCCTACCTCATTCAAGAGGGCTACCTTGCGCGGACTCCCCGTGGAAGAACGGCAATGGACAAAGCCTATAAGCATCTAGGCCGCACCCCATCGGGCGGCGCGGATCTGTTCTCATGACGCGGAGTCAGGCGACCAAACTTCTTAAAACCGAAGCCCAGCGAGTCGGATTCATGGAAGCTCGGGTCGCGTCGGCTGGATTTTTGGCAGAAGAAGCTCCTCGGCTGGAGCAGTGGCTCGCTTCAGGATTCCAGGGAAGCATGCGCTACATGGAGAACCATTTTGACAAGCGGCTCGACCCGCGCAAGCTGGTGCCAGGGGCAAAGTCCGTAGTGAGCCTGTCCTTTAATTACTTCAGCGAGCCCAGTAGTATAGAGCGTGATAATCATCCCAGAATTGCCCGCTACGCCTACGGAGAAGACTACCACCAAGTCGTGAAAGAACGTTTACACGAACTGCTCGACGCACTCTGCGGGGCAATCGGGCCAATAGAGGGTCGCTGCTTTGTAGACAGTGCTCCCGTGATGGAGCGCGCATGGGCCGAGCGCAGCGGACTTGGCTGGGTAGGCAAAAATTCCCTTCTACTGCGCAAGAACGCAGGATCCTACTTTTTTTTGGCCGAGCTTATCGTAGACTACGATTTTGTTCCAGACATCCCGGTGGCGGACCATTGCGGGAGCTGCACGCGCTGTATCGACGCCTGCCCGACCCAGGCCATAGTTGCTCCAATGGTCGTTGATAGTGGCCGCTGCATCAGCCATGCTACCATTGAGCTGCACGGAGCGCTTCCGCGTGAAATGGCGGACTCCCTGAATCCCTGGGTTTTTGGCTGCGACATTTGCCAGGAGGTCTGCCCCTGGAACAGCAAAGCCAAGGCCCACGAAGAACCAAGATTTAGCCCTGGCGCCTGGGTGGAATGGTCTCTGGACGATTGGCGGCATTCAAGCCAAGAGTCCTTTGATGCGGCATTTGGCCAATCAGCGATCTCTCGAACCGGACTTTTGCGAATTCAGCGCAACGTGGAGGCTGCCTTCTTCTCAGGGGATGGCCAGACTACTTAACCGAAATTTGAATGGCCTGCAGCACGCGGTAGGTGCTTTTGTCGTAGGCTAAGGCAACCCAATGCATGTGGTCAGGGTTCCAACTCGGGTCTAAGGTCTTTGAGGCCTCGTAGTTTTTAACGGCCCCTGCCGCTGAAGCGCCGGCCGACCATACCTCCTGGCCAAAGGGTCCCCAGGGTGCGGAGCGAAAGACGTTGTAATGCACATAGCTCGTGTCGCGAGTTTGGTCCGGCATCAATTGAGGCGATACAATACCTGATTCCTTTAGGTAGACTGCAAGGCCTATTGCGTTGCTGAAGCTGCTCTGAGCGCGAACATCCAATCGAACTGTAGCCACTCCCGAGGTGCTGTCGAATCCACTGTAGGCATTGAAGAGGACTTCAGGAGCCAAGGCAAGTTCCGTGGCCGTCAATGCCGCCCAGGAGCTGTAGGTCTTGAGGTGGGTGCTGCTGGCAAAGTCCAAACGGTTTACCATTCCAAGCGGGAGACCCCAGACCCCAAAAAAGCTGGCCAAATCGTCACCGTCATCGGTGGTAAAGTCCCTAGGGTAATCGAGAGAAACCGAGGTAAAGTTGGCTGGGCCCGCATGAATGGCCAGTCCAATTACGCGCGCGGACCCATAAAGACTGTCAAGCTGCTTGAGCATCTTCGACGCTTTAGGGCAGTTCTTGCACTGGTGACCAGTGAAATCCTCAACGAGCACTGCGCGCTCGCTCTGCAGCACGGTATCGCCGTTGGCCTCGGTGGAGTTGCCTCCGCCCGAATCGCGAAAGGGTTCGTCGATGTAGTCGCAGGACCAGGCAAAACCTGCCAAAACCAAGGCAAAAGTAAAATTCCGCATTAAAATTGGGTTGTTAAGGATAAACTCAGGCCGTTGGACGGGGGGACCACCCGGCAGACGCCGCCTACGCAAAAAATGCCCTGCTGCTGGCGCCCATAGCCCATTTGAATTCGCGTTGGGCCATCAAAGTGCACCACCGAAAGGAGCGGGTAGTGAATTCGCCGAGATTCCGAGGGGTGTCCATAGTTGTAAACGTCCTGCACGGCGACGGTCCAAGCCTTTGAAACGGTCCATTCGGCCAAAAACATGGCAAGACTTCCTCGAAACCCTTGGCCCCCAGACCACTGAAGTTCGGTGCGCAGGGTTTGGTGGTTGGGCAGGGCAAACTGCTGCTCCCAGACCAGCGCGGGAATCACCAGAGCGCTGTCGCTGTCGGGCGCAGCAATGATGCTGTAGTCGTTTACTCCATCGGTCAGTACTGACTTGTTGTAGACAAAGCGGTATGCGGTGAACTGCGACTTGTATTGGGAACTAAACTTGCGGCTTATGCTGAAGTTGAGGTCGCGAAAGTAGGGAATCGTACCCCAGGTGAGGGCGTCGCTTTCGTAGCCTTGACTCCCTTTATCACCAAAACTCCCGTCTTGGAGTGCTTGACGGTCGATGCTTTGCGACGACGCAATGCTCAGTGCGAGCTTGGTTCCGTACCGACCGCCCAGCCTTGATTTTTTTGGTATCAGGTAGTTAACATCAAACTGATAGCCCATTTCTCCATTGATCTGGGTGGCATAGGGGTAGAGGGCAGGCAAAACATAGGTATGGAGGTTTCCGGTTGGAGGAATAAAGTTGATGAGCGCGTCGAACTGCTGGCCGTTGCGGTCGGAGCGAAAGCTAAAGTTATCAATGCGCTTGATCATCGCGAGCACGCCTAATCCTTTTTGGGAATAGGTCGCGGTGGCAATAAATGCTTCACCCGGTTTGTAGATGTAGCCGTTGTCAAAGTTTGGGTCATTAATCTTGTAGGCATACTCCGCATTGAGATTAAAACCCTTATAGATGGCCCCAAGGCGGTAAGCCCAGGCTCCTACGTTGGCTGGCAGGTTGAGTAGGGGGTCAAATCCGCGCTGAAACTTAGAGACAAAGCTTGCTCCGGCATTGAGGTTTAGGCCGGATTTCTTCAAAAAGGGTAGCGCCTCGTTAAGGGCCCATTCCGCATCCAATCCTCGCGTAATCCCGTCGCTTTTAGTGAAATATACCCGTTGCCTTCCAATAACTCCTTTGAGGGTAAGGCCCTTGGACAATCGCGCGATGATGCGGCTGCCGTCCATGGCGTTGTCGAGTCCCAGGCCGCGTTCTTCGTAGGCCCTAAAAATCAGTCCCTGACCGAATTGCTCAAAAAAGTTCCCTACCGTGACGTCAAACTTGCCTTGCTGCCATTGCGCAAAGCGGTAGGTAATGCCTTCGCCCCGGTATCCGGACGGAAAGCCCAGTAAAGCATTCTGGTAGTTTTCGTAGCGCATGCCCATTCGAAGGTTGCCTCGATCGTAGGTAAACAGAGCCCAGCCTTGGCCAAGAGCGCGTTCCTCGGGGTAGTAGTCGCCCGCAGGGTCGAGCACGGAGTCGCGCACGTAGGCCTGAGCATCAAACTGCATTACGGCGCGGAGCGTTCCGCCCAGGGCATCCGTTTGGCTTTGCTGGGCCCAAAGGCTTGCCGAGCAGAATGCCAAGGCCATGAATACAACCCTACGCACGGCTACTTCAGTTTGCGTATCTCGGAGATAAGGACCTCCTCTTCGCCCGGAACGTACTTGTTCACCTGCCAAACAATTTCTCCTGCTCCGTTGAGCAAAAAGGTATGGGGAACATTATTGACTCCCATGGCGCGACGCAGGTCGCTGTTCGGGTCCAGTACCACGGTGTAGTCCCAGCCCTGTCCGGCGACAAAAGGCCCCACCTTAGGACTGGTGCGCGAGTCGTCTATGCTCACGGCGACCAAAGTCACGCCGAGTTCTTCTTGCAGTTCATCGTAGCGCTCTGCAAGAGAATTAAGTTCATTGATGCAGGGTTTGCACCACGTTGCCCAAAAACTAACGATCGTTGGTTTGCCCATTTGGTGCAAGCTGGCAATAGGGACCTTGGTTCCGCCCAGGGTTTTAACCTCAATTTGGGGTAGGCGCTGTGCCTCTGCAAAAAAGCCGACCGCCAATAGCGCGGAGTAAAGCAACATTTTCATGCCCTCAAGGTACGGCAATTGCCAAAGAGGTTCCTAGTTCTGTGACGTTTTGAGCCAAAAAAAGAAGCGCCGAGGCATAACCTCGGCGCTTGGATATTGGACTAAAAAATGCCTTAGTGCTGAACCGTGAATCGCAGGGTCTCTACGCGGTCATTAAGAGCAATCTTCACAGTGTAGATACCGTTGGCAAGGTCTGCAACATGCAGATCAATGCTTTGCATGCCTGCTTCAACCGAAGCAGTTTGGGCGATCACTGTCTGTCCGTTGAGGTTGATTACCTCCACAAGGGCTTCTCCAGCCTCTGATACTTGAAGTGAAACCTTTACCGCATCGCGAGCAGGGTTCGGATAAAGCTTAGCCTGTACCGCTTGAATTTCGTCTTCGCCCAGGGCGGCAGTGTTAATCCAGAAGTTGTCGAGCCACAGGTTGTTGCCGTAGGCAGAATTGCACTCAAACTTCACGATGAGCTCCTGACCCGCAAACTGCGAAAGGCTAATGGTGTTGGGGTACCATTGAGTAGGCTGCGGGAAGAACCGGCTTGTTGAATTGGCCGCGGTAGCGAGGGCCGTGCCCGATTTGTCGAACACATTGGTCCAAGTGGATCCACAGTTTGATGAAACAAAAACCTTCAAGCCGTCGGCTTCTCCAGCGTACGATGCGTAGGCATGGTTGAAGTAGAGCTTGTGGTTGGCAGTGATTCCGCTCACCTTGGGGGTGATGATGCTCGCCTGCGCTCCGGACTGCATGGTGAAGAAGTCCACCATAAGCGACTTCGCCGACTGTCCGTATCCGCCTAGTTCCTGGGGCAAGCCATTGACCTGCGCCTTAGAAACCACGGTAACAAGGGGCTTGGTCGCAGTATTGTAAAGCAGAACGTGACCGGCAGGAATTGAATTAAAGCTGGTTGATTCCATATCCTCCGAGTAGGGAGCGGGCATAGGGGTATTGTTTAAAACCGCAGCAATAAGAGGTGCAGACATGTTGTTCATGCCATTGACGTCTCCGGTGCCGTTGGGTGAACTCACGGTGGCGACCAAAGAATTAGTACCAGCGGGAAGCGTTACCTGTGGGAAGGTTACTACCGCTGTGGCGCCAGCACTTAGGCTTCCGGTCCAGTTTTGAGTAACGGGAGTTCCGCCGTTGATGGCGTAGGCCACGGTGGCCGATGTGATGGCAAGACTTCCTTCATTTTTGATGGTAATCATAGGTGTGGTTGTGCCGTTGCATAGTCCAGGCGTCGCTGCAGTAAAGGCATTAACTCCAACATCAGGAAGTCCTGCAATAGTTGTAGCGGTAGTGCGGGATGCGTTGAGCACCGACTTGTTGCTGTTGTCTTGAATGAAGGCCACAACAGCGACCTTGTTCAGATTCGCCAAGTAGGAGGGGGCGGCTACTTTAAATACAAACATTTGTGTTTGGCCTGAAGTCCAGCTGTCGACCATGGTGGTTCCGCTTGCATCAGGTACCATTTTGCGCATAACCTGGTAGAAAGTAGTCTCGCCATTGGATCCAGGAGCTGAAGGGTAGTTTACCTCTTCTTCGATCACGGCTACATGAAGCTTGAGGGAGCCGGCGGCACCTGAAGCGACGGTTGCGCTTCCTGCATTAGCAACAAAAACACCAATTTGAATCGAGTCATAACCGGAGGTCCACTGATGGCTTGCCGTGATGTTCAAGGGGGCAGCAGTGTTGTAACGATTATTAATAGTGGAGGTGGTAACAATGGTTCCTGGCGAGCCTGGTCCGCTGCCGTCCATCACCGAATTGGGCACGCCCGTTACATTGTAGTACTGAACTCGGGCTGCAGCCTCCGTCGGATTAGCGGCATTCATCGGGTCGACGCCGGGCCAGCTCGTTTGGTATTTAAGGGCAACGACCTTAGTGGCGTTGGCGTCTAAAAGCGTTTTAAGTGCGGGATTCTGAGACGCACAAGGTCCGCAAGAAGCTTGCGTGAAGTGCTCCACCAAAACCAAGCGATTTTGGCCAAAGGCTGCCACACTAAAGAGGCAAACGAGTAGGGTGCTTACTATATTTTTCATGAATTTAGAAATTGTAATTTTTTATGACTGGAAGTAAAATTAACCTTAAATAATCGCGCTGGCAAGTTTGTGTTTGCTTAAGTAGAGGAATTACCTTTACAGGATGCAGAAATATTGGATTTTATCGCTTGCCTTAATTAGTGCACAGCTCGCAAGTGCCCAAAGTTTGATGGTTACCTCCATGGACAGCATTGCCTACGTGAATAGCCATAATGGAATCCAGGCTACTGCTCACATATCGGTAAAGAACAGTTCGGCCTCTGCAAAAGACTACCGAGTGGTACGCCGCAGAATTGGCACAACCGGATTGGTGGACTCCAACTACTTCTGCTGGGACCTCTGCTACCCCACATGGGCTAACCAGAGTCAGGGTACGGTGACCATCGCTCCCGGGGCCACTGCTAATGATTTCTCGGGCTATGCCTACGTGCGCGATTCTTCGGCCAACGGTCAAGACAGCATTTGGTACACCTTCGTGAATGCAGCAGATGCAAACGATAGCCTACAGGTGTCGGTGGTCTATGCCTTCAACCGCTACGTTTCTAATTCGGAGTCCGCGCTGCCTTTGCTGTCGGTTTATCCCCAGCCTGCCTTTGCGGGCCAGCGTGTTTATGGTATTCCGACGAATGCTCTTAAACTGGAGTGGATGGATCTTGCTGGTCGCGTGCATGAGGCAATCAGTCAAAACGACGGTTCTGTTTTGGCGCCTTCCGCTCAAGGAATTTGGATTCTGAGGGCCTACTTCCAAAACGGAGTTAGGACTACCAGGGTTCTGCTGCAGTAGGCGGCATACTAATTTTAATTTTTTGACGTTTAGTCCGGTATGCTTTACCACCTCAGAGGAACCCTTGAACGCAAGACTCCAACTTATGTAGTTATGGACTGCGGGGGTGTGGGCTACCTCATTCATATTTCGCTCACCACCTTTGGTCAGCTCCCGGATTTGGGAAAGGCAGAATTGCTTCTGCACCCGGTTTACCGCGAAGACGCTCAATTGCTCTTTGGTTTTGCCACCGAGCTGGAACGCGACGTTTTTGTACTTCTGAATTCCGTTTCGGGAGTGGGAGCCAGCACTGCGCGAGTCATTTTATCTACCCTGCGTCCTGAGGAGGCCTTGTCGGTTATTGCCAACGGCGACTCGGGAAGCCTTCAGCGCATCAAGGGAATTGGAGCCAAGACCGCACAGCGAATTATTATAGACATTCGCGATAAGGCCATTAAACTGGGCGCTTCAGCCCCAATGGCTTCCGGAGGCAATTCTGCCCGTCAGGAGGCACTCGAGGCTCTTTTGGTTCTGGGATTCGCCCGCGTGGCTGTCGAGAAGGTTCTTGCTGCCCTCTCGGCCGAAGAGCTAGAATACAGCCTCGAAGACTTAATCAAACGCGCTCTAGCCCGACTCTAATGGGCATGCGGTGGACACTGGGTCTGCTGGGATTGCTGGCAGTGCTGAACCTTGAGGGCCAGGATACAACGGGTACGGGCTGGCCAATGCCGGGTCTCCCCAATCCTCCCAACTGGAAGACCGAGGTTACCTACGACCCCGTAACTGGTTTTTACATCCTTCAGCGCACTGTTTCTGGAGTGCCCGTCGGAGCACCGAGGTACCTTAATGCAGCGGACTACCAGGCAATGCGGTTTCGCGAACTAGAATCCGACTATTGGCAAAACCGATGGTCTCAGAACGATGCTTCATCAGACCGAGGCGGGTCAAGCCTCGTTCCCGACATGAGTATAACGAGTCCGGTACTTCGCGATATTTTCGGTTCTGACAAACTCGAAATTCGCCCAACCGGCAGTGCCGAGCTGCGGTTTGGTCTGCGCTACCAGCACATTAAAAATCCCATTGTTCCCGAGCGGAATCGCCGAACCCTCGCCTTTGACTTTGATCAAAAAATGCAAATCAGCGCGGCGGGCAAGCTGGGCGACCGCCTCAACCTGAACTTTAATTTTGACACGGAAGCAACCTTTGCCTTCGAAAACAAAATAAAACTGGACTTCAAGGGCCAAGAAGACGACATTCTCAAAGGTTTTGAAATGGGCGACGTGAGTTTGCCCACGAACGGTAGCCTAATTACCGGCGTCCAAAGCCTGTTTGGCCTCAAAACCCAAATGCAGTTTGGCAAAACAACGGTGACCACGGTCTTGGCCGAGCAGCGCTCCCAAAGCCAGAGCATGAACATCCAGGGTGGTGCCTCCACGCAAGAGTTTCGAATTCAGGCAGACGCCTATGAGGCAAATCGCCACTTTTTCTTAGCGCAGTTTTTTAGGGACCGCTACGAGCAATGGTTGGGCACCCGCCCGATAATTCAGTCGCCCATGCAAATAACCCGGGTCGAAGTTTGGCTGACCAACCGCCGAAACAATCCCACCGAGGTGCGCAACCTGGTCGCCTTCTTAGACCTCGGTGAGGCAGAGGGCGCGGCCTACCGAAGCCCTTCGTCGTCCCTGCCGGGCGAGGCAATTTTTCCTGGTCCCAGCGCGGACCCTTGGCCATCCAACCGCGTAAACCGCTTGGATCCCCAAGAGCTGATTTCTCGGTTTGCCTCCGTGCGCGACGCGGCTTCTGCGGGCTCTTCGCTCAACAGCTCGGGCTACGACGCCAACATCGAATACGCCCAATTGACCAACGCGCGCATGCTGCAGCCCAACGAATACAGCTTTCACCCCCAGCTTGGCTACATTTCTCTTAACACCTCACTCAATCAAGACGAAGTCATTGCGGTGGCCTACCAGTACACCGTCAACGGTCGGACCTACCAAGTTGGTGAGTTTTCTAACGACGGAATCGTTGCGCCCAAGTCGCTCATTCTTAAACTACTAAAGCACCAAATTCTCAATGTTCGCAGTCCGGCATGGGACCTCATGATGAAGAATGTTTACAGCCTCAACGCATTCCAATTGAGCCCAGAAGACTTTCGCCTGGAGCTGCTCTACGTGAACGACGAAACCGGTTTGCCCATTCCGTTTTTGCCCAAGTCAAGCGTTAAGGATCAACTGCTGGTGCAGGTCCTGCAAACCGATAAAGTCAATACCAACGGCGATCCGTTCGCAGACGGACTCTTTGACTTTGTCGAAGGATTGACCGTCCTGTCGGCTACGGGCCGAATTTTCTTGCCCTCCCTGGAACCCTTTGGCTCCTCTCTTTCTAAGCAGCTTAGTACCGCCGAAGAGCGCAAGAGGTACGTCTACCAAGAGCTCTACGATTCGACCCTATTCCGCGCCCAGGAGCAAACCCAAAAGAATAAGTTTTTGCTTCGCGGCCGTTATAAATCTGCGGGCGGATCGGTCATTCAGTTGAATTCATTTAATATTCCGCGCGGGTCCATTTCGGTGACGGCCGGGGGGAACATGCTTACCGAGAACCAAGACTTTACCGTGGACTACGCCCTTGGTCAAGTGCGTGTTATCAACGAAGCCATCCTGCAGAGCGGAGTCCCTATTCGGGTGAGTTTTGAGAATAATTCCCTCTTTAATTTTCAGGCAAAGACCTTCACGGGTGCCACGGTAAGCCACCAACTAAGGCCTAACTGGACGGTTGGCGGCTCCATTCTGCAGCTGCGCGAAGGTGCCCTCACTCAAAAAGTGTCTGCCGGCGACGAACCAGTGCGTAACTCGATTTGGGGTATGAATACGCAGTACGAGAAGACCCTTCCAGGCCTTACTCGCGCGCTTGATAAGCTGCCCTTTGTCTCCACCAAGGCGCCGTCCAGTGTGCTGCTTACGGGCGAAGTCGCGCAGCTCATACCCGGATCGCCGCGCATCATCAGCGTCAACGGGGAGCCCACTACCTACCTAGACGACTTTGAGAGCAGCCAAACGGCCATTGACCTGCGCGGAACCATTACCTGGCAGCTCTCCTCGATTCCCGAAGGCCAGCCCGAACTTTTTAAGGAGGCGGATTTTACCAACAACTGGGCCTCCAACTTCAACCGCGCCCGGCTCTCCTGGTACGTCATTGACAATTCGTTTTTTACCGGCACAAGCATAACGCCCATTAACATTCGAAACAATCCGGCCATTACCAGCGACCACCGACAGCGCATGGTGCCCTTTGCCGAGGTCTTCCCAAACATAACCCTCGACCCAAGTCAGGCGCGCAACATCAACACCTTTGACCTGCAGTTTGATCCGACCGAGCGCGGACCTTATAATTACGACGTTCAGGGTCTAAGCGGAATATCCGCGGGCATTAATCCCGACGGAAGCCTCAAAAATCCACGCAGCCGTTGGGGAGGCATCATGCGGCAGCTCACCATCAACAATTTTGAAGAGCAAAACATCGAGTTTGTTCAGTTTTGGGTGATGGACCCCTTCTTGGACGACCCCAGTGCCCCGGGCGGAGACGTTTATCTGCACCTGGGTAACGTGTCCGAGGACATTCTCAAAGACGGAATGCAGTCCTTTGAGCATGGCCTGCCTTCGGACGGCTCGCGAAGAGACGTAGACTCTTCCATGTGGGGCTATGCCTCAAAGTACCAGCCGGTGGTCGATGCATTTGACAACAGCGAAGCCTCTCGACCCAACCAAGACGTGGGTGTCGACGGACTAATGGACCAGGACGAGCGCCGTTGGATTGGACCCAATTCCGGGACCTACCTCAACAATATTCAGTCGGCTTTTGGAGCAGCGAGCCCGGCCTACACCAAGGCACAGACAGATCCCGCAGCCGACAACTTTGCATTCTACCGAGGCAGCAGTCAGGACCAGGCCGACGCCGATATTTTGCGGCGCTACCGCTACTATAACAATCCCGACGGAAACTCGCGGACCGACCTAATTGATGGGCAACCTGCGATGAGCACCAACATGCCCGACAAAGAAGACGTCAACCGCGACGCAACCCTTAACCGCTCTGAACAATACTTCAGCTATAAAATTTCCATGCGCCCCGAGGACCTGGTGGTGGGAACTAACTACATTGCCGACATCTACGAAACCACTACGGACCTTCTGCCCGACCAAACGCGCAGACCAGTTCGCTGGATTCAATTCAAAATTCCCGTTTTTGAGCCTGACCAGCGCATCAACGGCGCGCAGGACTTTCGCTCCATCCGGTTTGCCCGCTGGATTCTGCACGATTGGCAGCAGCCTGTAGTTATTCGCATGGCCCGACTTGACCTGGTCCGAGGCGAATGGCGTCGCTACCGGTTCAACCTCGATGCTTCGCGCGAAATGATTCCCGTTGACGAGTCCGTTGCTACCACCTTTACCGTCAATGCGGTAAACCTTGAAGAGAACGGCGGTCGCGTTCCAGTATCCTACCGCATGCCGCCGGGAATTCGCCGCCAGGTATTGCTCGGCAACACCTCGCTTCTTCAGCAAAACGAGCAGTCCTTGAGTATGCGCACCTGTGGACTTCGCGACGGAGACGGCCGTGCCGTGTTTAAAAACACCAGCGTCGACATGCGCATGAACAAGCGCCTTAAGATGTTTGTGCACGCAGAGGCTGCCGACGAGCCCAACCTCCTGAAGGATGAGGACGTTCGTTTGTTTGTGCGCATCGGCAACGACTACAGCCAAAACTACTACGAGTACGAGATGCCCCTCACGGTAACTCCCTGGGCTACCACCGCAGAAGACGTTATTTGGCCGAGCACCAACGACGTAGACATCGAATTTGCCCTATGGACCGCCCTAAAACTGGAGCGTGACGCGGCGATGCAGACCAACCCCAACGTGAGCAGCGCACTGCCCTTTGAGCGGGTAATTGGCGACCGTACCTACCGGGTCGTGGGAACACCCAACTTGGGATGGGTCCGCACGGTGATGATCGGCCTTAGGAATCCGCGCCGAAGCGCATCGAACCAGAACGACGACGGAATGGACAAGTGCATTGAGGTATGGGTTAACGAGCTGCGAATGACCGAGTTTGACAACAGGGGAGGGGTGGCCGGACTCGCCCGCGGAACCGTGAAGCTCGCAGACTTGGGGCAGGTTGCGCTCAGCGGAGGGTTCTCAACCCCGGGCTTTGGAACCCTTGACATGGCGCCCAACGAGCGCAACAAGTTCAGCGCCATGAACTACGACCTTCAGACCAACCTTGATTTGCATCGCTTTCTTCCGGCCAGCAGTCGGTTGCGCTTGCCGGTATTCATAACCCAAGCTCAGGATTGGAAAACCCCAATGTTCAATCCCTACAATCCCGACATTGAAATGCCCAAGGCCCTGGACAATCTGCAGAGCCAAGACGGAAGGGACTCCCTGCGTTCCATGGTCAGTGATTTTCAGCAGAGACGGGCAATTGCCTTCACCAACGTCAGAATTGACCGCGCCTCTGGGGCCCCTCAGGGCGGACGCGCTGCGGCAAATGGTCCGCCAGCCATGGACGGATTCAACCCCAAGGGAGAGTCCGAGGAAGGACTGCAAGGTGGCAGCGGAGACAAGATCAAGCTGCCCAAGAAACCCCGCCCCTGGGACATAGAAAACCTCAGTGCGACCTATGCCTTTAACGAGGTGCTGCGTCGCGATGCCAATACCCTTCAGGACCTGCGCCACGAGAACCGCGGCAGCCTCGCCTATACCTACCAGTCGCAACCGATCAACATACAGCCATTTAAAAACCTGAAGCCCAAGAGTTTGGCAATCATTCGAGACGCCAACATTAACCTGACGCCTTCGAGAATCAGCATCCGCACAGACCTGCTTAGAAGCCAGCAGATTATGCAAATGCGCAACGTAGACAACCCCAAGTTTCAGTTGCCCATTACCTACAACAAGAACTTCACGATGGACCGCAACTACAACGTGATATGGGATCCGACCAAGACCTGGAAGCTGGACTACACGGGCAGAGTGCGGCTGCGCTTTGATGAACTTCCTGGGCCTGCCTCGGCCGACAGCGTGCGCGATTTCTTGGCACAAAGCCTAAGTACGGGCGGACGTCCCACGGAATACCACCACACCATTAATACGACCTGGGCCATACCGATCAATAAGATACCCCTGCTTAGCTTCATTCAAACCCAAGTGCGCTACACGGCCGACCTGGATTGGAAGACCAATTCTCTTTGGGCTACGCGGCCAGGACTGGATTCCCTGAATTTTGGAAACACGGTTGAATCCAGCGGCAAGTGGAACGCCTCGGCCAACGCAAACTTGGTCACGCTGTACAGCCTTATTCCCGGCTACAGCAAGCTTAAAAAGCCTTCGCGTACCAATACCGCCACCGCCCGAGGTGCAAAGCCTGCAGAGACGGCAAAAGGAGCCGGCGGCAAGAAGGTCGAGGCAGAAAAGCCGTCGCTGGCAAAAACGCTCTTTATTGGGGTTGTAGACCTAGCCACCATGCTAAAAAGTGTCAACGCGACCGCCAGCCTCAATACCGGCTCCCTGCTTCCAGGGTTCAGAACAGTTCCCGTTTTTAGCGGACTGACTCCCAAGTCGGACTTCGCTCCCGGCTGGAAGGCGGCCCTGGGACTGCCCCACGACCTGCCGACTTTGGCTGCCGGCAGTGGCTGGCTGCTCGAGAATCCGCGCCAACCGCTTCGGGCCACCGAGGCGACTACGCGAAACATCACTTTAAGGGCCCAGCTGGAGCCGCTGCAAGACATGCGCATTACTCTGAACGCCAACCAGACCTACGGACGCCAGGCTTCCTATACCTACCGGTACTCCACCGGAACTGGTTTGGATTCGCTCTTTTCTCAGGGTTTCCATGCCTTTAATCCCCAAGAAATGCTTACCTACAGCGGGTCATGGCTTTCTCTTCCGTCGGCCTTTGACGTCAGCAAAGAGCCCGACTACTCGAGTGCGGCCTACGACCGCTTTAAGGCGGCCCGACTAGAGGTGTCTCGCCGCATGGCAGACCGTCAGTCCATCATAGACCCCAATTATTCCAGCACTTTTATCGACTACTCGGATTCTTCGAGGTACGGATACGACGGTTTTTCGGTGCTGCATACCGACGTACTAGCCAACGCCTTTCTCGCTGCCTACGGAAACCGCGCCACATCCAACCTGCCTATTGGCAACTACAGTGCGCTGCCCTTCTTCCCCAACTGGAATCTGACCTACACCGGGTTGATGCGCCTAAAGGCAGTACGAAATGTGTTTACGGCGCTCAGTTTGAGTCATTCTTATGCCAGCACCATGACGGTTTCTGGCCTTCAGACCCACATGCTCAGGGCGCAGCGGCTGCAGGACAGTCCGCTGGATTTGTATCCGCGCAACGACAACTTTGATATTATGCCCGACCGTCAAGTCGGTCAGATTTCGGTTTCGGAATCCTTTTCGCCCCTAGTCGGTGTGGATTTGCGCACTCGAAGCAATGCCTCCTTCAAACTCAACTATGGTATGATGCGGCAGCTTAACTTAAGTATGGCCAACAACCAGCTTACCGAGAGCAAGTCCAAAGACGTGACGGTTGGTTTTGGCTACATCATTAAGGACGTTCAGTTTCGCATCGTGGAGCAGGGCGGAGCCCCCCGCACTATTAAATCCAATCTTGAGTTAAAACTAGACGTGAAGTTCAGCGACAACCAAACCGTAATTAGGAGAATTCTCGAGGATTTCTACCAACCCACGGCGGGCCAGACGCGCACGACCATCAAGTTTACCGCAGACTACCGCATGAGCCGACGCTTGACCACACAGTTTTACTACGACCAAACGGTTAGTTCCTTCAAAACCAGCCAGGCCTTCCCCACCAATCAATGGCAAAGCGGCATTGCCTTGCGGCTTAATCTTGGTGGGTAAATTGGCCCTCTGACTTCCTATATTTGTGGTATGGAATACCCTACTAGCCTACGCTACACCAAAGACCACGAGTGGATCCGTCTCGAAGGCGACATCGCAACCGTTGGCATTACTGACTTTGCCCAAGGGGAACTTGGTGACATTGTTTTTGTCGACATTCCAACCCAAGGCGAGACCCTCGCTGCAGAAGAGGTTTTTGGCTCTGTGGAGGCAGTCAAAACGGTAAGTGATCTTTATCTACCAATCGACGGTGAAGTAATTGAGGTTAATCCCGCCATTGACAACCAACCCGATCTGGTTAATACGGACCCCTACGGTCAGGGCTGGATGGTTCGCGTTAAGGTTACGAGTGTTGCCGACGTTGAGGCCCTCTTGGACGCCGACGCCTACCGCAAACTCACGGGTGCCTAGACCAAGCATCAATATGTTGCTGCGTATGCGGCATCTATGGCTTTCGCTCGCTCTTTTATGGGCGGGCATTGTTTTTTTCTATTCTCTTCAACCCAGTGCAGAACTTCCCCGAATGTTCCTATACGTTCGGGATTTAGTTCTTCATTATGGAGCCTATTTAGGTATTTCATTCCCACTTATGCTTTACAGCCGATCGGCGGCAGGGCCATGGAAGGTTTCACTGTTAAGTTTTGGGTTCGGGTTGGCCATAGAATTTCTGCAACCCATTGTTGCTGAGGGCCGTATCTTTTCATGGACTGATGTAGCTGCCAATTCTTTAGGAATCGCCTCGGGCACGCTTCTTGCCCTATTCCTTCGCAGACGTATCTTTATACCCAAACTAAAGCAGTATGAATCCTCGTAAAAACTTTAAGTCAGACCTTGACGCCCGCAAGGGTTTATTCCTTCAATTCGGTTTGGTTATCGCATTGGGTCTGTCATGGATGGCCTTTGAATGGCGCACCTACGAAGGTGGCTTGATTGATCTTGGCGCCCTGGATGCTCTCGCCGAAGACGAGGACATGCTTGTTACCAACCGAACGACACCTCCGCCTCCGCCGCCGCCTCCTGCCCCTGTTGAGATTTTCAAAATAGTAGACAATAAAATCGACATTGTAGAGCTCGATTTAATTTCTACTGAAATAGATGACGACGCCACTGTTGAAATCATGGAAGTCGAGGCCGCAGAAGAGGTTTTTAACTTTGTCAATGTGGAGAATAAGCCGGTCTTCCCCGGATGTGAAGACATTGCCACCGAAGAAGAGCGATTCAATTGCTTTAACGTTAAAACACGTCAATTCATCGGTAAAAACTTTGAGTTCCCCGAGATGGCAAGGCAGATGGGCATACAAGGCAAGGTTTGGGTCTCCTTTATTATTGAGAAGGACGGTCGCATTGCCGAAGTTGCCGTGGATCGCGGAGTAGACAAACTTCTCGACGAAGAAGCTGTACGCGTGGTGCGCATGTTTCCAAAAATGACGCCGGCTAAAGTTGGAGGTCGTTCTGTGCGAATGCGCTACTCATTGCCCATCAATGCACGCCTGCAATAAGGCTTAAAAGGTCTAAAGAGCCCCGGTTTCGCCGGGGTTTTTCATTTAAGGCATTATGAACTTCGACAAAACAACTTTGGCATGGGGGCCCAGCGTCTTAAGCGCGGTCTACCGTGCTGCCGACGCTATTCTCGAGGTCTACGAAGGCCGAAGGGAGATGAATGTCGAGTTGAAGGGCGATAAAAGCCCAGTTACCGACGCAGACTATGCCGCCAATGCGGTTCTTGAGCCGGTCCTTTTGGCAGCGGGATTCCCGGTCTTGAGCGAGGAAGGGCGCAGTATTCCCTTTGAGGAACGCAAAAAGTGGAATTCCTATTGGGTAGTAGACCCCTTGGACGGAACCAAGGAATTCATTAAGCGCAATGGTGAATTCACCATAAACGTGGCCTTGATGTCGGGCGGATCTCCTGTCTTTGGCATTGTCTACGCGCCCGTGCTCGGTTGGCTCTATTGCGGAGGCCCGGGCATTGGCAGCCGCAAGTCCATGACGCGGTTGCCATGGACCGAGTTTTGGCAGCAGGGCCAAAGCCTTCCCGGGAGGCTCCCCGAGCGCACCACGGTGGTAGCCAGTCGTTCGCATGGCAATCCTGAAACCGAAGAGTTAATTGCCCGCTGGGAGGCCCTGCATGGTCCCATTGATCGGGTAAGCATGGGATCTTCGCTAAAAATCGCCTTGGTTGCCGAGGGAAGGGCTCATGCCTACCCGAGGGCAGCGCCAACCATGGAGTGGGATACAGCAGCGGGCCACGCCGTACTCAAGGGTGCGGGCATGGAGCTCTACCAGCTGGTCATGGGCCCCAAGGGCTTGGAGTCCGGTGCTCCGCTTCAGTACAACAAAGAGGACCTGCTCAATCCGCCCTTTATGGCCTGTGGTGCCCCCTATCTTTGCGGCAATGCATGATCTAGGGCTGTTGCTGAAATTTCGTCTGGCCTTTTCGGTCGTACTCTCTTCGGTAGCGGGCTATCTTTTGGGCACTCCTCAAGTTCAGGTACTGGAACTCATAATTCTAGCCTTAGGCGGTTTTGCCGTGGTTGGGTCGAGCAACGCCTTTAACCAACTTTGGGAAATTCAGCAAGACTCGCTTATGCTGCGTACCCAGAACCGCCCTTTGCCATCCGGGCGGATGACTCGCAGAACTGCGCTACTTTGGGCTCTTGCCTTTGGAATTCTAGGAATTGGAGCGCTCACCTTGCTCAATCTCAAGACTGCTGGATTTGGGGCTCTTAGCCTGCTGCTTTATGTGCTGATTTATACCCCCTTAAAGGCCAAGTCGCCATGGGCTGTTTTGGTGGGGGCCATTCCAGGAGCCATTCCCTTTATGCTCGGATGGGTAGCGGCAACGGGCACCTTCGGACCCGAGTCAGGTTTGCTTTTTGCCTACCAATTTGTCTGGCAGTTTCCGCACTTTTGGGCCATTGCTTGGATGGCCTACGACGACTACGCTCGTGCGGGCTACTACTTGCTGCCCAACCGCAAAAAGGATTCGCAGGCCACTCGGCTCATTATTTTTTATACCGTCTGGATGATCTTGATTTCCCTGCTTCCCGCTTTGGGATTTGCTGGCCTGATTCAGCTCAGTTCATGGGCTGCCGCGGTTACGCTAATGCTGGGCTTTGATGTGCTCTACCACGCCCTAAGGCATTGGAGCCGGCGCGAAGATGCCTCCGCACGAGCATTAATGTTCAGTACAATACGCTACCTACCCCTTGTTCAAACTATTTGGGTCATCGATCGTTTTACATCATAGATTATGGAATTAACTCCCCAACAAAAAGCGGCGCGTCCGCTACTTTATATCGGACTCGCGAGCATCGCCATGTCTTTTGCCGGCCTGACCTCAGGCTATGTCGTTGCGCGGTCCGCACTCTCGGCCAAAGCGCAGTGGCAGACCATTGAACTGCCGGTTTGGTTCTACCTCAGTGCGGGCTTGATCGCCCTCTCAAGTATCGTCTTGATGCGGGCGCAAAATCAGGTGAAGTCGGGCGGAGACGCTCGTCTGCCCATGGTTCTGACCTTAATAATGGCAGTCTTGTTTGCCGTCTTTCAGGTATTCGGATGGAACGCCCTTACCGACCAAAACATTTTCTTTACCGGCCCCGGCAGCCGCCCAGAGGCGAGTTGGCTCTACGTCATAACTTGGTTCCACTGGATCCACATACTCGTGGGTCTTATTGTGCTCGGCCGCATGGTTTGGCGCAGCGCCCGCGGCTACTATGTCGGGGCCAAAATACTGCGTTTCACCTTGGGAGCTCAATTCTGGCATTTTCTAGGGTTTCTTTGGTTTTATTTGCTCGGGTTTTTGATCATCCTGCGCTAATTTTGCACTTGGAACAAATACCATAAACACCACAATACAAATGGCACAACCCGCTGCGGCAGAATCTTGGTCTGGAGGCAATGAGCCCATGAAAGCCGAGTACGGTAAACTGATGATGTGGTTCTTCTTGGTTTCTGATGCCTTGACGTTTACCGGATTTTTGACGGCATACGGATTCATGCGTTTTGGCCACGAAGCAACTTGGCCTATTGCCGAAGACGTGTTCACCCACTTCCCAGGCATCGAGGGCGACCAGCCCTTGCTCTACGTGGCCTTTATGACCTTCGTGCTTATCATGTCCTCGGTTACGATGGTGATTGCCGTGAATGCAGGGCATCAACTTAAAAAGACCGCGGTGGCTTGGTGGATGATCGCTACCATCGTGGGTGGTTTCATTTTTGTTGGCTCGCAGGCTTGGGAGTGGTACCATTTTATTATCGGAGATAAGGGCGGAATTGAACTTGCCGACGGCCGCGTGCTCAAGGTGGCAGAAGCACAAACGGGCGAAGTACTTTCATTGAGCCAACTCGTTGATGGCGAAGCCGGACACGCGTCCAACCACCTAGAGAAGTTCAGTACGGGCGAGGTCAAAACGGCTTTTGCGGCCAACGAAGGCTTGGTGCTTCAGTCACCAGGCAAGGGTCATGCCCAGCTCACCCGCGCGGAGTCCTTGCGCGTGATGCAAAGTGCTCAGGTAGTTCAGGGTGCCAACATGAAGCACAACGAATACGGTCAAGGACAGTTTGCGAACTTCTTCTTCTTTATTACGGGCTTTCACGGTTTCCACGTCTTCTCGGGGGTAATTATCAACATCATTATTTTTTACAACGTCCTTATGGGAACCTACGAGCGCCGCAAAAGCTATCTGATGGTAGAAAAAGTGGGCCTATACTGGCACTTTGTGGATTTAGTATGGGTTTTTGTATTCACCTTTTTCTACCTCGTCTAGTTATGTCAGACTCAAGCTCTCCTACCGGAACCCGTTGGATTTGGAATATTTTTTGGCTGCTCTTAGTCGTGACTGGCGTAGAGGTGGCCTTAGGCATCATCAAGCCCTCCTTTCTTTTGCTGCCATTGGCCGGCACGAGCATTCTCAACTTGATTTTTATCGGACTTACCTTAGTGAAGGCCGCTTACATCGTGCAGTACTTTATGCACCTCAAGTACGAAACCCAGTCCCTTCGGATGGCGATTTATTTGCCAATCCTGGTTTTGATTCCCTACCTCACCTTCATCCTTCTTTACGAAGGGGTGGAGGTTTACGGTTACTAAATATGGCTAGTCCCGTCGCCAAAAAGTTCGTCTTGGCGGCCTTATTGCTTTTGCCGGTTTCGATGTACCTCGGATCCTTGGTCATTAGTGGGGCTGTAACCTTTCGAACTCTTGAAAACCTCGGGCCTGGACCCACTGCGGTTGGAAGCGACCTAAGGGATTTTTCTTTAGTTCAGTCCAATGGATCGGCATGGACCGCCGACAGCATGCAGGGTAAAATCGCGGTGGTAAGCTTCTTCTTCTCGAGTTGTCCCACGGTTTGTCCAGGCATGAACTTTCACCTTAAGCAGGCGCATGACCGCATGTTTGCCTTTAAGGACATTGTTTTTGTGAGCTTTAGCATTGACCCCGAAACCGACACTCCCGAGGTTCTCGAGGCCTACAAGGAGCGGTTTGGCGTGGGCCAAAGTCCGAAATGGAAGTTCATTACCGGCGACCGGGAGGCAATTTACCAGCTTGCCAAGGCCTACTACCTGACGGCTATGGCCGATTCCAATGCCGACGGGGGCTTCACTCATTCGCAGTCCGCAGTAATTGTAGACTGGAATGGCAACCTTCGCAGCCGGTTTGACGATCAAAACCAAATTTTGGGTGCCTACGACGTTTCGCAGCCGGTGCAGGTTGATGAACTCGTAGAAGACTTGCGTGTTCTTGTAAAGGAATACCGCCAAGAAAAAATGGGATTATGAGCCAAGCAAAGCACCCGAGAGACCGCATTTTTGTACCCCTAATCGTGGCGCTGTCTATAGTAGTGCCCTTAGCGGTGGCCTCACTCTTTATGCTCCCCGAGGACATGAAAATCCAATGGGGTAATGCCAACGTGAGAAGCCTGCCCTTTTTTCATGCGGTGCTTAATGGAACCACTGCAGTATTGCTGCTCGTTTCGTTTGGGATGATTAAGACCAAGAATATTGCGGCCCACCGACTGGCTAACCTCACTGCATTTGCCCTGTCTGCCGTCTTTTTGATTAGCTATGTAGTCAGTCACCTGTCCAACCCCGACGCCACCTTCGGAGGCCAGGGATGGATACGACCCCTGTACTTCTTTATTCTAATTACCCATATTACGCTCAGCATTCCGGTTTTACCCATGGCGATGTTCAGCATCTACCGTGCGCTCAACAACCAAATTGCGTCCCATAAAAAGTGGGTAAAGTGGACGTTCCCGGTATGGATGTACGTTGCCGTGACTGGAGTTTTGGTTTACCTCTTTATGGCCCCATACTACCCCCAATGAGCAGAAGAATAACCTTTTTCTTGGCTTCTCTGGTTTGGAGTACCTGGGCATCGGCCCAATGCGCCATGTGCAAGGCCACGGCAGAATCGGGTCAGGCGGCAGGATCTTCAGAGGCAACGGGCCTGAATGCGGGCATTCTCTACCTCATGGCTATTCCCTACGTGCTTATGGCTGCGGTGGCTATTGCTTGGTATTGGAGCCATAAAAGCAAATCGTCCAATCCCTAAGGGTATTTTGCATAGTTTTTGCACTTATCGGGGCATGCGCTTTTTCCCTTCTTCTTTTTTGACGGCTGTGTTTCTCGCTTCCGCCTATTCCTCAGGGGCGCAATCTCCCACGGGCACGGAATCCTACAGCCTGCAGGCTTGCGTAGACAAGGCCCTATCCTACCAATTCAGCGTGAGGCAGGCGGCCAACAATGTGCGCGCTGCCCAGTCGGACCGACTCGCTTCGGTGGGCGGGTTCCTGCCCACAGTCAATGCCGGCGCCGGAAATTTTTTTAACAGCGGACTTTCCATTGACCCAGTAACGAACGAGGTAAACCGCAATGCGCTCTCTTCGGCTAGCGGATCCCTGGTCGCTCAATGGACCATTTTTGACGGATTCCAAACCTGGAACAGCTACCGACAATCCCAGGTTCAGGTCGCCCTGGCCGAAGCCCAGCTCGACGAAGCACGAAACGGGGTAGCCCTCAATGCAGCTTCTCAGTTTTTGGCAGTCCTCTTGGCCGACGAGGCCCTTCGCATTGCCCAAGAGCAGGAGACGGTCTCCAACCAGCTGAAAAGTAGGAGCAAAAAACTTCTCGATGCCGGAGCCATTGCGGTCAATGAGTACCTGTCGGTAGAGTCGCAATGGATGGCCGACGTGCAGCGGTCTGTTGTTGCGGCAAACCAGTACACGTTAGGACTTTTGGTGCTCAAGCAATTCATGGGCTTGCCCACCAGCGCAGAATTGGATTTAGTTCGGCCGAACAATCTTCCCAACGGACCTTCCGCGGTACTGGCTCTTCTGCCCGAGGCCGTTTTTCAGAGTTCCGTACTCAAGCAACCGCTGGTTCGTGCGGCGGAGCATCAGCTCATGGCCAGCCATTATGGCCTTAAGCGCGCCCAAGGATCTCGTGCACCCACACTCTCGGTATCGGGTCAGGTGTCTACAAGCTATTCCGACCGTGCACGCAAATTCGGTGGCTACGACAGTCAGGTCCTCCCAGTTGGTTTTTGGCTCGACGGGGTAACCCAGATTCCCGTGTATGCCCCGGTACAGACTCCAAAGTTTTTGGAATTCGGGTTTGCGGACCAGGTTAGTGAAAACGTTCGGCAGTTTGTTGGCCTCAATTTATCGATCCCGTTGTTCAACGGGTTCCGCATCGAGAACGCCGTCAAGAGGGCGGAACTGGCTCTTGATAACGCAGAAATCCAGGTTCAGCAGCAGCGCGATACCTACCGACAGTCCGTAGAGCGCGCCCATGCAGACGCTGTTGCCGCCTGGAGGCAGTACGATGCGTCCTTGGCTGCCGAGCAGTCTGCGGAGCGAGCCTACCAAGACGCGACGGTTCGCTTTGAGGCGGGCAGCATTAGCGTCTATGACTTTGTGTCGATTAAAAACATTTACTTGGCCTCGGCTTCAAACAGGGTTAGGGCCCTTTATGACAGCCAGTTTAAAAATTACATTGTAGAATTTTACCTAAATAATCCCTTGCGTAATGAATAAGAAGAAGCGTATATGGGTGATTAGCGCAGTTGCTGTGTTGCTCTTAGTTCTTGGTATAGTAGGCAAGAAGCAGGGTTGGTGGGGTCAAACCGGCGAGGAATTGGTCGTCGAAGTTGGCAAGGTAGAATCCCAGACCATCATTGAGACCGTGAGTGCTTCAGGCAGGATTCAACCTGCCGTCGAGGTGAAGATATCTCCCGAAGTAAGCGGAGAAATTATTGAGCTTCGTGTGGTCGAGGGCCAGTATGTGCGGAAGGGAACCCTCCTTGCCCGCATCAACCCCGATCTTTATCAGTCTTCGGTGGGGCGCGCCGAGGCCTTGGTCAATCAATCCAAGTCGGGATTGCTTCAGTCTAAGGCACAGTTTGTTGAAGTTCAGGCTGCATACCTCCGCAGCAAGGGCCTTTTTGAGCAAAACGTGCTTTCTAAGGCAGAGTGGGAGTCCGCCCAGCGTGCACAGCAGGTTGCGGAATTGACGGTAAAGTCAGCGGAGTTTCAGGTAAAGTCCGCCGAAAATTCCCTGAAAGAAGCACGCGACAACCTCAAACGCACGAGCTTAATTGCGCCAATGGACGGCACTGTTACCGGGCTCAACGTGGAACTCGGCGAGCGTGTTGTCGGAACTGCACAAATGGCGGGAACAGAACTTATGCGGATTTCGGACTTGACCCGCATGGAGGTGGTGGTCGAAGTCAATGAAAACGATATTGTACGCGTCAAGGTTGGAGATTCCGCCGCAGTGAAGGCAGACGCCTTCTTGGGGCATGATTTTAAGGCCGTGGTTACTGAAGTTCGCAACGCGGCTAATGTCAATGCCGCTGCAGGAGTAAACCAAGTAACCAACTTTAAGGTCACCCTAGAGGTAGACCCCTCGAGCTACGCCTCTCTGGTTGCAGACTACGGGCAGCAACCCTTGCGCAGCGGCATGACCGCTACGGTAGAGGTCAGGACCAAGCGTGCGGAGGGGGTTTTAGTGGTCCCCGTGGAAGCAGTAGCGGTGCGTACAGACAGTGCCAGTTCAGCGCTTCGCGAGGTGGTATTTGTGGTCGACGGGTCTACTGTTCGCCAGGTTGAGGTCACCATCGGAATTCAAGACGACGAGTTTATTCAGATTATTAAGGGCCTCAAACTCGGCCAAGAGGTGGTGCGCGGACCCTTTGACGCGGTGTCGCGCAAGCTCGAAGACGGCTCAACGGTTACCCGGAGCAAAGACGAATAAATGTCGCGGCTGCTCCTGATAGAAACCTCTTCGCGCCTATGCAGCGTGGCGGTTGCCGAGGGAGGAAGTATAATTGCCGAACGCGAGGACCTCAATCTTCAAGGCTATCGCCATGCGGAGGCATTGCACCCCATGATTTTGGAGGTCTTGGCCTCTGCGGGTCTTAAGGTTCGCGACCTCACTGGAATCGCGGCGGGTCAGGGCCCGGGATCCTACACGGGTTTGCGCATTGGCCTTTCCGCGGCCAAGGGTTTGGCCCTTCCCTGGGGAATTCCCTGCTACGGAGTGAGTTCCCTTGAGATGCTTGCTGAAGCGGTAAAAGAAGAGCTAAAGAAAGCGCTGAAGGAAGATCAAGCCCTTAGCATTTGGACTGCGATGGATGCCCGTCGAATGGAAGTCTATGAGGCTTTTTTCGATGCCTCGGGCGTGCGTATTAGCCAAGATCGTCCCCAAGTTATTGATGCGTCATGGGCCGACAGACCAGCCGCCTGGGCTGGGGGTGACGGAGTCGAAAAATCCCTGGAGCATTGGCCAAGCCTGCGCGACAGTGGGGTTCGCTTCGCCTCTGCTCGTCACGCTCTTGCGGCGGCGAGTCGCGGCATTCAAGCGGGTGATTCTGAGGATTTGGCTGCTTGGGAGCCCCAGTACCTTAAAGCATTTGGGCAGGTTCTATAGAAAACCCCTAGTATCTCGTTGGATAATGATTGCTGGATGCCTGAAGGTCGAGGCTTTTTAACCTTAGGATAATACAGGCCCTTGCCTAAGTCGATTAACTTTGTTGCATGGATCCTTATTTTTTACTGGTTATTCTACTTCTGTCCTTAGCAACCCTGGACTTAATTGTTGGAGTAGCCAACGACGCTGTTAATTTTTTGAATTCCGCTTTGGGAACTCGTGCAGCGAGCTACCGAACAATTTTGATAGTTGCTAGCATGGGTGTGGTCTTGGGCACGCTCTTTTCGAGCGGAATGATGGAGGTTGCGCGCAAGGGCGTTTTTGACCCCGCGTTCTTCTCCTTTCACAGCCTACTCTTCATTTTTGTTGCGGTAATGCTCACCGACGTAATCCTCTTGGACGTTTTTAACACCTTAGGAATTCCCACGTCAACCACAGTATCCCTAGTCTTTGAACTCTTTGGTGCAGGTGTTGCCATTGGCTTCTTGACCGCTTTAGAGCGCGGATTGGATCCCTTTCTCTTCTCGGAATATATTAATATCTCGAGCACCCTCACTATCATTTATGGAATTTTCTCTTCGGTCGGCATTGCCTTTGTCGCCGGATTACTCGTTCAGTGGCTCACCCGTTTGGTGTTCACCAACAAACTAGAAAATACGCTCCGTTGGTTCGGCGGTATTTTCAGCGGCGCGGCGGCAACCTTGATTCTCAATTATTTAATTTTTAAGGGACTTAAGGGAAGTGTTTTGTTTGATGCGGATTGGAACAATTGGCTAACCCTTCATCAGAATCACCTGCTCCTTGCCTTTTTGGTCGGATTCAGCACCATCGCTCAGATTGCGGTTTACCGTGGAATTAATCCTCTAAAGTATGTGGTTCTTTTTGGCACCTTTGCTTTGTCAATGGCCTTTGCAGGCAACGACCTAGTAAATTTTATAGGTCCAGCCTTAGCTGCCATGCAAGCTTATGCTGTTTATGCTTCGAGCGGTATGGATCCGCGCGAACTCATGATGGGCGCCCTCCAGGAAGAGGTTACTACACCGCTCTCCATCCTACTTTTGTCAGGTTTGGTAATGATTTTGACTCTTTGGTTCAATGCCAAGTCGCGCAAAGTTTCAGAAACGGAGATTAATCTTGCACGTCAGGGGGAGGGTTCAGAGAAGTTCAAACCCAACGTCTTGAGTCGATCCATCACTTCAGTAGTGGAGAGTTTGGCAAAAATGGTGGGCTCGGTGGTGCCCCTGTCGTCTAAGGCTTGGACGGACTCACGATTTGCTCCATCCAAGGTATCGCGAGATCAGGAACAGGCTCAACCTGCCTTTGATTTCGTCAGGGGTAGTGTAAACCTTATGATAGCGTCCACCTTGATCGCCTATGCTACAAGTTTGGGGCTGCCATTGAGTACCACCTTTGTCGTGTTTATGGTTGGTATGGGAACCTCCCTGGCAGACCGGGCATGGGGTCAAGAATCCGCGGTTTATCGCGTCGCCGGTGTGGTGAGCGTAATTGGAAGCTGGCTATTGACGGCAGTTATTGCCTTCACTGCCGCCATGATTTTTGCGGTCTTCTTGTACTACGGCGAGTTCATCGCCGCATTGGTTTTGACAGTCTTTGCCGCCGGACTCCTCATAAGGAGCAACATGGGATTTTCTAAGCAAATGCGGTTAGAAAATTTGCTTGAAGATGCCGTAGAAAAGCTAATTAAATCCGAGGAACCCATTGTGACCAGCAGGTTGCTCATGGGCTCCGACATTGAGCGCACGGCCAACATCGTGGTTATGTCGGCCGATGCCTTGGCAAATAACCAAAAGATTACCACTCGCCGCCTGGGCAAGGAGGTTGGTTTGTTAATAAAACGCCACAAGCAGCTCGAGCTAAGAATGGTTCGGATCATTCGCGATTTTAAGGGCGAACGCTCCGCGTCCTACCGAGAGCATCTTCTGGCCTTTGATTTTGTCTGCGACATGACCGAGAGTGCTCGGGCTATGGTGGAGTCCCAGCATGAGCATTTGGCGAATTTGCACGCCCGTCCGAATGGCTCCTTCCTGGTGGCCTATGCAGACCTCATTGCTCTTTTCTCGATCTACTCCGGCCGCATTGTGCTGGCTTTAGAGAGCGGCAGGAGCGAGTCCAATAGCGACCTGCTCGCGGCAAAGAGGCGCATTATGTCAGAGGTCCAGCGCATCCTTGATCGAGAGTTGATGGAATACCGCAACGGAGAAATTTCAACACGGCAGTCGCACCTACAAACCCGCCTGCTTATGGAGCTTAGGGACATTACCGCCCTGATGCATCGAGTGCATCAGCTCTACGTGCCCTGAGAATAGACTTCGAATTAAACTAAAAAAGGCGACCCTGCGGTCGCCTTTTTTGTTTCTTGCCTTGCCTAGGCCTTGGCCTCCTCGGCGTAGTGAAGGTAGAACCGGGGAATGGTCCGAATCCCTTGAAAGTAGTTATCAAGGCCGTAGTGCTCGTCGGGCGAGTGAATGGCGTCGCTGTCAAGCCCGAATCCCATGAGTATTGACTTTACTCCTAATTCGCGCTCAAAAAGGGCAACAATGGGAATGGATCCGCCGTCGCGGGTTGGGATGGGCTCTCTGCCGTAGGTTTCTGCCATCGCCTTGTGCGCAGCGCGGTAACCCGGATGGTCGGTAGGGCAGACGTAGGCATGGCCGCCATGGTGGGGCTGAACCTTTACCCGCACGCTCGGCGGAGCAATCGTAAGAAAGTGCTTGGTAAAAAGCTCTGTAATCTCGTCGGGATCCTGATCGGGTACTAGGCGCATCGAAATTTTGGCGTGCGCCTTAGAGGCAATTACGGTCTTGGCGCCCTCTCCTGTGTAGCCACCCCAAATGCCGTTTACGTCAAGCGTAGGACGAATTCCGGTGCGCTCCACCGTAGTGTAGCCGGTTTCTCCGTGAATGTCGCTGAGGTCGAGTGCGGCCTTGTAGTCTTCCAACTGGAAGGGAGCCTTATTGAGGTCGGCCCGCTGGTCTGCACTCAGGCTTTGCACCTTGTCGTAGAATCCGGGGATGGTGATTCGGTTGTCGCTGTCGTGCAGCGATGCAATCATTTCGGCCAAGATGTTAATCGGATTCGCTACAGCGCCTCCGTAAATTCCCGAATGCAGGTCTCGGTTCGGACCCGTTACCTCTACCTCGACATAGGAGAGTCCACGCAGGCCAACCGAAACCGAAGGCGTACCCGGGGCCACGATGCCGGTATCTGAAATTAAAATCACGTCGCAGGCGAGGCGCTCGCGGTTCTCGACCAGGAATCGCTCCAAGTTATTGGATCCGACCTCTTCTTCGCCCTCGATCATGAACTTCATGTTGCAGGGTACGTTGCCCAATGCGACCATGGCTTCAAATGCCTTAATGTGCATAAAAAACTGGCCTTTGTCGTCGCAGGCACCCCGGGCAAAAATGGCTCCGTTGGGGTGGATAGGGGTAGTGCGCACCTCGGGCTCAAAGGCCGGAGTGGTCCACAGATTGAGGGGGTCGGCAGGCTGCACGTCGTAGTGTCCATAGACCAGCACCGTCGGGCGACTCGGATCCACGAGGTACTCTCCATAAACGACCGGATACCCCGGCGTAGGGCAGACTTCTACCTTTTGGGCTCCTGCTCTAGTTAAGAAGTCGGCGACGGCATCGGCCGTGGCGAGCACAGAATCTTTGTAGGCCGGATCAGCAGAAATACTGGGCAAGCGCAAAAGCGTAAAAAGTTCGTCGAGAAAGCGCTGTCGGTGCTGGGAAACGTAGGTATCAATCATACCTCGAAGGTACAAATCATGCGGACTACACTTTGTATCTTGTGCTTTGGAATCATGCCTAAAATTGCCCTGATAATTGCCCTAATAATTGCTTTAGGTTTTGGACTTAATGCCAAAGCCCAAAACATCGTGGTGAATTCTACCTCACCGCGGAACGACCCCATGTGGTTGGTGCAGAATGTTTTAGTAGGGCCAAATTTCTTTGTCTACTCGCCCTTAAATCAATTTGGACTTCCCTTGGCCCAGCCGCCCTCGGTGCAGCTCGGCAAGTTCACCTGCGCAAACTCCGCCTTTGGCCTCGACAGCGGAATCGTTATGGTTACTACCGACGCAATTGACGTGGTTCCGGGCCAGACGGGAACGTTTACCACCTTCCCGACGCAAACTCCGAGCGCGAACTTGACCTCGGTACTCAACGCCATTGGGTCGACCAGCTCAAGCCAGTACGACCGCGCCGCCATTCAATTTGACTTTCTTGCCGGCGGAGACAGCGTTCAGTTTGACTACATCTTTGCGTCGAAGGAGTACACGGGCTACACCTGCTCCTCGTTCAATGACGTATTCGGATTTTTTCTGATCGGGCCGGGAATAAATGGGGCACCGCTCTACCACCCCAATGGTTCGCTCCGCATTGATACGGTGAATTTGGCAACCATTCCAGGTACCAACACCCCGGTAGCGGTCAACACCATCAACCAAGGCTACCCCTCTGGAGGCAATTCTGCCTCCAACTGCCTGGTGGCCAACCCCAATTATGTGGCGCATGCGTCCTACTACAACGCCAATACGGGCGGAACCAGCATTATCGCCATGGAGGGCTTTACCGACGTTTTTAAGGCAAGGGCAGGGGTTGTTTGCGGAATTCCCTACACCATCAAACTAATGATTGCCGACGTGAGCGACGGCATACTCAATTCTGCCGTATTCCTCGGCGCACGGTCCTTTAAACTGCCAGAAATCAACCTTACACCGACCACCAACGCGGGAGCTTCGTTCACCGATACGGTAATGGTCGAAGGCTGCGCCAAGAGCTACCTGCTTTTTGAGCGAAAGGGTGCGACCAGCGACACCTTGATTGCCCAGTTTAACTACGTGGGTACGGCCACAACAGCCGATTTTGCAGGCGGACTTCCCGATACCTTGATACTGCTTCCGGGCCAAACTTCAGATACGCTATGGTTTGAACCAATAGACGACGGAACCGCAGAACCCCTAGAGTTCTTGAGGGTCCGTATGATGCCGGTTTCTACCGACTGCGCCGTGTACCCTGCGGATTCTGTGGATATTTGGATTCGCGATAGGGTTGGGGTGCAGGCCTTATTGACCATAGATCAGGGCAACGATACCCTCGATTGCCCGGGCTCGAGCACGCGACTAAGA
>Ga0304730_1000081_pt1 | contig 94046 bp, 80 predicted proteins | sample M_130628_MF_Meta_FD_190474 | JGI IMG/M metagenome (GOLD analysis project Ga0304730, IMG submission 190474) | Freshwater microbial communities from Lake Montjoie, Canada to study carbon cycling - M_130628_MF_MetaG (v2) (version 2) | ecosystem: Environmental > Aquatic > Freshwater > Lake | place... | reverse complement strand
TATTGGATTGGGCATGCGCGGTTCAGAAGCAGTAAGCAGATTGACATACATAGACGGAGTGGAGATTGTTGCGTTGTGCGATATGGTGGAAAAGAATGCGAAAGCATGCAACGAAACATTAAAAGAGCGCGGATTTCCGCAAGCGCAAGAATTTGTGGGTGAAGACTCTTGGAAGAAAGTAACAGCACTTCCGAACGTAGATTTAATATACATCTGCACCGATTGGTTGAATCATGCGAAGATGGCCATTCAGGGAATGAAAGATGGAAAGCACGTGGTGGTCGAAGTGCCAGGAGCATTAACCATGAATGAAATTTGGGAGATCATCAACACCGCGGAACAAACACGCAAGCATTGCATGATGTTGGAGAATTGTGTCTATGATTTTTTCGAATTGACTACCTTGAACATGGCGCAGCAAGGGCTGTTTGGAGAAATTCTTCATGCCGAAGGTTCTTACATTCACAACCTGGAACCGTTCTGGAAATACTATTGGAACAACTGGCGATTGGATTACAACCATCACCACAGAGGAGACATTTATCCAACACACGGAATGGGGCCGGCTTGTTTTGCGCTCAACATTCATCGTGGCGATAAAATGAATTTTCTTGTTTCGGTAGATACGAAAGTGGTGAACATTCCAGCCCACATTAAGCAAACAACAAACATAGAATTGATAGACTTCAAGAACGGTGATCACACCACCACCATGATCCGCACCGAGATGGGAAAGACCATTGAAATTCAACACAACGTCGCAACGCCCCGTCCGTACACGCGCATGTATCAGCTTACCGGAACAAAAGGATTCGCGAATAAATATCCGGTTGAAGGTTATGCGCTCGATTCAAAACTACTGAGCGAAGATTTAAATCCGAGTCATTTAAAATTCACCGCGCACGATTATGTTTCAGATGGAATGAGAGATTCCATTATGTCGAAGTACAAGCATCCGATTGTTTTAGACATCGAAGCAATAGCCAAAGAAGTCGGCGGACACGGGGGAATGGATTACATCATGGACTATAGACTCATGTATTGCTTGCACAACGGATTGCCGCTAGACATGGACGTCTACGATCTCGCAGAATGGTCTTGCTTGAGTCCGCTCACTGAAATTTCATTGAACAATAATTCTGCTCCTGTTGAAATTCCAGACTTCACTAGAGGTGGATGGAACAAATTGAAAAAAGTCGAGTTCGCAAAGTAGTTCTTTCTGCTTTTTCATTTGAAAATTCTTCAGGTAAAAAAATATACATGACAATTGTCAGCTTTGTTGTATGAGTGGTGGAAAGGAAGTCTAAGTGTCTTACATTTAAGAAATTAAAGGCGGTTTTTTCAATTTTAAACCACGAAAAGTAAGTATCTATCTTAGGTTTTAATTTAAAAAAAAGAACGATGAAAACAAAAATAATGCTATTCACGGCAATGTCAATCTTTGTCTTTATTGTAGGTGCTAACGCCCAAAATGTAAACATTCCTGACGCTAATTTTAAAGCGGCGTTAGTGGGTAACGCAAATGTCAACTCGAATTTGGATAACGAAATTCAAATTTCGGAGGCAAGTGCTTTCAACGGTTTTATTGATGTGTCAGGGTTGGGTATTTCGGACCTAACAGGAATTGAAGACTTTGTATTACTCGATTCTTTAGACTGCAGCAGCAACCAAATAGCGCTATTAAATGTATCGGCTTGCACCTCACTCACTACTTTGAATTGTTCTTATAATTATGTAATAACAAGCCTAGATGTTTCAGCAAATTCGCTTCTAACTTATTTGGATTGCTCAGGTGGGGATGTAAATGCAGGGTCAGGGTGGGTGCCAGGTCTATTAACAAGCTTAAATTTATCTTCCAATCCAGTTCTAACCTATTTAAATTGTTTTGGGAATCAATTTACAAGCCTAGATTTATCCTCCAACTTAACACTTGACTACCTCGATTGCGGAAGGAATAATTTTACGAGCTTGAATATCTCTTCCAATACCGGCCTTACTACTTTGAAATGTCACTCAAATCTATTGTCAGGAATAGATGTATCTATCAATACAGCTCTGATCTACTTAGATTGCAGTGATAATCAATTAACAAGTATAGATGTTTCAGCGAATACATCGCTTGCTAATTTAAATTGCGCTCACAATCAACTGACAAGTTTATATGTTTCAGCCAATACATCGCTTGCTGTTTTAAATTGCAGTTACAATCATCCAATGACAAGCTTAGATGTTTCTCTCAACACGCTTTTAACTTATTTGGATTGCTCGGGGTGTGTTGTTTGGGACAGCGGATCTTGGAGTGAGAGCCAATTAGCATACCTAAATGTAAAAAATGGCAACAACATTAATATGTCTGACCACTCTTTTTTTGCTTTATGCAATCCAAACCTAACGTGCATAGAAGTAGATAATGCTTCATGGAGCACAACTAACTGGGCGGGATATACATATCTTGTTGAACTTTATTTTCCAGGTGATCCAAGCACGTCTTACACTGAAGAATGGTTTCAAGGAAACACTGACGCTCAATCGTTTTACAGTGAAGATTGCAGCAACATAGGTATCAACAATATCTCTAAAAATATTCAAACATTGGTTTATCCCAACCCAACAACAGGAATAGTATTTATGTCTGAAAATTCAAATCTTGAATTAACCGACCTTACAGGGAAGATACTTTTAAAGAGAAACAATACGAATCAACTCGATATTTCATCATTGTCTGCTGGAATGTATTTGTTAAGTGTTGGTGGAATTACACAAGAGGTGATTAAAATAATTAAAGAATAAGGTTACTTTATTTATGGTTTAAGAGCCATTTATTCTTTACCTCCAATCAATAAATAGACACGTCAAAATAAAAAAGCCTCGATCTCTCGAGGCTTTTCTTTGTGGACCCGGCGGGGTTCGAACCCGCGTCCAAACAAGGAATCAAAAGGGTTTCTACATGCTTAGTTATTTAGTGGTTTTCGACAAGACGCAGTTTAATAACATCCAAAATCTTGCTTATCCTGTGTTTTTAACCTCCGACTACAGAATTTGTCTTTGGCGATCTCCCTTCGGCGAAGCCTCATTACCAACTACCAGGAGCGGGGTCGTTGGCGAGACTTACTTGTCTAACTCCTTGAGCTAGATTAAGCGTAATCACATACAGTGATTAGGCAGCAAGTGCGTATGAATTGTTGTCAGTTATGACTGATACCCCGAGATTTAAGAGCGAGAATACCAAGCGCTCTGCATGCTTACAAATTGCTTCTTCTTGCTGTCAAATCCAAGGTCGGGCCCTAAACAGTAGCAATGAATTGCACTGCAAAATTAGTCTATTTGAAAGGCGATTGCAAGGAACTTGCAACTTATCTTCGCAAACCCATTTTCAACTCCATGACGAAAATTAAAATCGGTATTATTCAAGAGCGGAAATCACCACCCGATTTCAGAGTGCCACTGACCCCAGCGCAATGCAAACAGGTTATGGAACAGTTTCCGCAAATTGAAATATCCGTTGAAACAAGCCCGCATCGCTGCTTTGCAGATTCAGAATACATTCAAAATAATATTTCTGTTTCGGAAGACGTTTCTGATTGTGATTTTTTATTCGGGGTGAAAGAAGTGCCCGCGGCTTCGTTAATTCCAAATAAAAAATATTTCTTCTTCTCACATACCCTGAAGAAACAACCCTACAACGCAAAGCTTCTTGCAGCCATTCTCGAAAAGAAAATTTCGTTGGTCGACTATGAAGCCCTCAAAGTCGAGGACGGAAAGCGAATCATAGGGTTCGGCCGATACGCCGGTATTGTTGGCGTGTACGAAGGGGTAAGAACCTTCGGATTGAAACACAATCGATTCGATATTCCTTCTCCAATTACTTTAAGCGGAAGAGAAGAGTTCGACGCTATTTTGAAAAGTGCCGACCTTACAAATGTCCGAGCGGTTCTGACCGGCTGGGGTAGAGTAGGGAATGGAGCGCAAGAAATGATGGACTTGATAAATCTGAAACGCGTTTCTCCGGAAGAGTTTCTTCAGAATCCAAATGAAGGCGGAGTGTACACGCACATAGACACTCCCGAGATTTACAAGCGCGTCGATGGAACGCCTTTCAACAAATCAGATTTTTACGCAAATCCGAATTTGTATACGAGCGCTTTAGGCGAGTATGTTCAACATGCCGACATCTACTTTGCCTGTCACTTGTGGAATGCGAAGAATCCAGTTTTACTCAACCAGTCTTTCTTCCAACAAAACACTCGATGCAAAGTCGTTGCAGATGTTTCGTGCGATTTGAACGGTCCCATTGCATGCACCATAAAAGCGAGCAAAGTGAGTGATTCTATTTTCGGATATGATCCTGCAACGGGAAGTGAAATTGATTTTCGAAATGAAAATGCCGTGGCGGTAATGTCCATAGACAATCTACCCTGCGAACTTCCAAAAGATGCCAGTGAAGATTTTGGAAATGAAATCATGAAAAGCATTTTACCCGCTTTGTTGAACAATGATGCCGATGGAATTTTGTGGAAGGGAACAGAGACAACGCTCGAAGGGGAACTAACACCGCACTTCGAATACCTGAAAGACTACGTGGCTACTGCGCGCTAAATGTGAAAGAGATGGTTCCCGATTGCGCCTTGCTTGAAGATCCACTAAACAACCAACGCTGCGCATAAGCCACAGACTCGGAAGACAAACAAGCGTCTTTCGATGAACGCGCTTCGTCCATTTTCGCACTCACTACTTTTCCCCATTCGTCAACCGTGATGTTTATCACTACCGTTCCTGCGCCCTTGCATTTATAAGTAGGCTTCGGCGCCTGCTTAATGCTTCTTCCAGTCAAAGTAAATGTAGCAGTAACGGGCCCTGAATAACTGGTATTTCCTCCTTGCTCGGTTGCTTTATTGTTATTGTTGGAAGTGGAACGGTCAGGGCTAGTCGTTGGTCCTGCAGAATGATCGGTATGATTGGTCATGAGCTGATCACGCATTTGCTTCTCATAGTTCGCTGCACTCTGAGCACCTTGTTCACCAGCATTGCCCGTTTTGTTTTCATCCCCGGTATAATTCACCTCTTCATTCACACGTGCAGATTCTGTTGAAGCAATAAGGTTCCGAACCGCTTCACTCATCATCGAGTTTTCGTCATCATCGTTTCCGCCTTGTGCTGCCGGTGCTTCTTCCAACTCAACTTCCATCTCTTGAACCACAGGAACAATGGGCTTCACAATAAGTCTGTCTGGAGCGGAGCTAATGAAGTAACCAAACAACATAACAAAGGCATAGCCCAACACGCCTATGATTATAGACGAGGTCCAGGTGTTCGATTGTTTGGGGTGAAGCTTTATCATATTTCCTGCAACGAAAATAAGACTTTTATTATTTTCTATTGCGTTAAAACATGCCTTCACTATATTTGATTCAAATTACAAGCAAAATGAAAAAACTTATCGCGTTCGTAGCAATGTCTATCTTCTTCGCAGGAGTAGCATCAGCTCAGGTTGAAACGACCACTACAACTCCAGAGAAGAAAACAGAATGTACCAAATCAAAAGAGTGTTGCAGCAAGTCTGCCGCTACTCAAAGCGCTGAAAAGAAAGAGTGTTCTGCAACGAAGACTGAAGGTAAATCAGAATGTTGCAGCAAAAGCGCAGCAGCCGATGCTAAAAAAGGAAAGAAAGGAAAAAAGAACAAAGAGTGTTGTTCTAAAGATGCAGCCACCAAGGGCGAGCACAAAGAGGGATGCAAAGAAGGAGAGAAGAAAGACTGCTGCAAAAAAGCAGGAGAGAAATAATTCCTTGTTTATTGAAGATTTTTTAAACCTCGGCTAGTCCCGAGGTTTATTTTTGCAACCAAAATAAAGAAACGTGAAGAATTCATTCGATGTAATTATTGTTGGAGGAGGAATAGTAGGAGCAGCCACCATGTACAAAATACAAATGGCTTATCCGAACAAGAAGATCTTATTGCTGGAAAAGGAAAGCGGCTTGGCCGATCACCAAACAGGAAACAACAGCGGCGTTATTCATTCCGGAATTTATTACAAGCCCGGTTCGAAGAAAGCCATCAACTGCGTGAATGGAAGAAGAGAGCTCGTGGCCTTCGCGAAGGAACACAACATTCAACACGATGTCTGCGGAAAGCTCATTGTAGCCGTTGATGAATCAGAACTTCCATTCCTCAATAAAATCGAGCAGCACGGCGTAGACAACGGCATTGAAGACATGCGCCGCGTTACCCCAGAAGAAATTCGACAAATAGAGCCGCATTGCACAGGCATCGATGGATTGTTTATCGGATGCACAGGTATCATAGACTTTCGCGGAACAACAAATAAATTGGCCGAGTTGTCTTTAGCCACCAGCGCTCTTTCTGAAGTGCATACCTCCGAAGAGGCTCTTAAATTTGAGCACCAAGAAAATAGTACTGTTGTCATTACCAATAAGGATAAATACGAAGCTGCTCACCTCATTGTTTGCGGAGGACTTCAAGCCGACCGATTGGCCCGCAAAGACGGAATTGATTTGAAAGAACAAGTCGTTGGTTTCCGTGGCGATTATTACGAATTGACAGAGAACGCCAAGCATAAAGTAAAGAACTTAATCTATCCAGTCCCTAATCCAGACTTCCCCTTTCTAGGCGTGCACTTTACGCGCATGGTAGACGGGTCGGTGGAATGCGGACCAAACGCGGTGTTCACGTTCAAACGTGAAGGATACGGAAAAACCGATTTCAGTTTCCGCGATACTTGGGATGCGCTAACGTACATGGGCACCTGGAAGCTATTCTTTTCCAACATGAAATTTGGAATCGATGAATACAGAAGAGCATTCAGTAAAAAATTATTCTTGAAAACGCTTCAGCGTTTGCTTCCTTCTTTAACCATGGAAGACATTGAACCGGGAAGAGCGGGTGTGCGCGCATTGTTGCTTCGCGAAGATGGAGATACCCGTGATGACTTTAGAATAGAATATACAAAAAGGAGCATTCATGTGCTGAATGCCCCTTCTCCTGCGGCAACCGCATGTTTGGCTATTGGTGGAGATGTTCTACAAATGGCCGAAGAACATTTTGGATGGAAGAAATAATTTCTATTATTCTGAAATAGCGCCGCTGCTCAAAGGCAAATCGCGACTAACTTTTCTGAACAAACCTTGCAACACCTTGCCAGGTCCAACTTCAATCACTTCGCTGCATCCATCTGCAACCATGGCGTTCATGGTTTGTGTCCAACGCACAGGTGCAGTCAATTGAACAATTAGATTCTTTTTAATTTCTTCCGGATCTGAAACGGCTGAAGCCGTTACGTTCTGATAAACCGGACAAATAGGCGTGTGGAAAGGAGTAGCAGCAATGGCAGCTTCCAATTCTACACGAGCAGGTTCCATAAGCGGACTGTGAAATGCGCCTCCGACAGGAAGTTTTAACGCACGCTTCGCACCTGCCGCCAACAAAGCTTCACAAGCTTTGTCAATGGCTTCGTTTTCTCCAGAAATAACCAATTGTCCCGGACAATTGTAATTCGCAGCAACAACAACTCCTTCGGTTTCTGCGCAAATTTTTTCTACCACCTCGTCTTCCAAATTTAAAATAGCCGCCATGGTTGAAGGATTCGCTTCGCAAGCCTTTTGCATAGCCATTGCACGCGCGTAAACCAATTTCAAGGCATCTGCAAATTCAAGTGTTCCGTTTGCTACCAATGCACTGAATTCACCCAAGCTATGCCCAGCCACCATTGCCGGTTTGAACGATTCTCCCAGAGCTTTCGCCAAAGCAACACTGTGCAAGAAAATGGCTGGTTGTGTAATGTTGGTTTGCTTCAACTCTTCTTCTGTTCCGTTAAACATGACATCTGTCAGGCGAAACCCCAAAATGGTATTTGCTGATTCCATCAACTCTTTTGCTACTGAAGAACTCTCATAAAGGTCTTTGCCCATGCCGGGAAACTGAGAACCTTGTCCTGGAAAAACGTATGCTTTCATTATTGTAGTAAATTTGATACGAAAGTAACCAAATCTCCTTCCAACCAAAATTAATAATGAGGGCAATTATGCTCAAAGAAGTATGGATAAATCGTTGTTCACCTACCATAAATTAAAAGTGATATGCTTGCTTTCTTTGGCGTTTGTGTTGCTCTTTTTAGCCTATTTGTTTTCCGGGGCTTGGTTTGTTATGTCATATGTTTTTCCCAATTTGAGTTATGTTGAAGCCATTTCAGAAGTGGCAAGTGCAAGTGAGTTTTGGATGTTTTTTGTTATACAGTTGTTGATTTATACAACGGCTGTTTTCGTTATCTTAAGCACGTTTTATAATGAGCGCAGAATGACACTTATGCAGCAAGACTTCGTAAACAATGTCACCCATGAAATTAAAACGCCGCTTTCCACCATGCTCATGGCAGCAGAGGTTTTGGTGGAAGAGAATATTCACACGAAGCCATTTCGAAGAGATCAGTATATTTCAATTATTCGAAATGAAGGAGAGAAACTTCGTGAAGAATTAGATCGAGTATTGGAAGTTGCTCGGATGTCAAAAGCTGGGGTATATCTTAATAAAGAAGTGTTTACTCCTGAAGAGATGGTTAGCGCCATTTTGGAGCGCATGCAATTGCAGTTTACGAATTATGGTGGAAATGTGGAAGTGATTTGGGAAGCAGGAAAAGAAGAAATAGATTTCGATCGGAAGTCATTCGAATTAATCATAATTAACATCATTGACAACGCGTTAAAGTACAACATTCAAAATCCGAATGTAATTATCAGAAGCAAGTTGGTAGATGGTCAAATAATTATTCAAATTGAAGACAACGGTATTGGAATTAATAAAATGTACCATTCCGAACTATTCCATCGGTTCTTTCGAGTACCTATTGGAGAGACGCATCACATCAAAGGTTTTGGTTTAGGGCTGTATCTCGTGAAGCAGTTGATGGATGCACATAATTCAACTATATTCGTAACGAGTATAGAAAATTCGGGAACAACTGTAACGTTAAAAATCCCAGTGGCATTAAAAAACGATGAGTAAAATTTTGTTGGTTGAAGACGATGAGAACTTGGGTTTCGTAATCCAAGACCAATTGACCGATTTAGGTCATGAGGTTATTCGTTGTAAATCGTCTAGGGAAGGATTATTAGCGCTTGGAAAGGAAATGGTCGATATCTGTTTGCTCGATGTTATGATGCCGGTTAAAAGTGGATTCGCCTTAGCAGAAGACATCAAAAAGCTCTTTCCCAAAATGCCATTTGTTTTTCTTACAGCGAAGCAGCAATTGTCTGATCGATTGAAAGGATTGTCAATAGGTGCCGATGACTACATAACCAAGCCATTTGCTATTCAAGAGTTGAACTTGAGAATTCAAAATATTATTCGAAGAACAGGCCATGAAACAGAGAATGTTGTCACTGAATTGTACACCATTGGAAATTATTCATTCGATAACATTAACAATTACCTCATTTGGCCAAGTGGAATGCGTCAGCATTTGACAAACAAAGAAGCGAGTCTGTTAAAGGCATTTTGTGAAGGAAAGGGCAGAGTAATGACGCGTGAAAATCTAGCCAACTTAGTTTGGGGAGAAGAGTCTTACTTCGTTGCTCGAACCATGGACGTATACATTGCGAAACTTCGCAAGTTTTTTTCGGAGGATAGTCGCATTCAAATAATAAATCTGCACGGAGTGGGTTTCCAATTCGTTGTGGAAGAATAAGTCTTAATAAAAGTTACATGGAAAAAGATGATCGTGTTAGGCGGAAGTTTACCCCGCGCTCTTGGAACGAGTTAAAGTCAAACGACAGTTGGAGTATATTCAAAATTCTTTCTGAGTTTGTTGAAGGATACGAGCGTATGGCGGCCATTGGTCCTTGCGTTTCTATTTTTGGTTCAGCTCGCACCAAGCCGGATAATAAGTACTATTCAACCGCGAAGGAAATTGCATTCATGCTTACGCAAAAAGGTTATGGTGTAATTACAGGTGGAGGCCCAGGTATTATGGAAGCCGGAAACATTGGCGCGAAAGACGGACAAGGCGCAAGTGTTGGTCTAAACATAAAGCTGCCTTTCGAGCAATACCCGAATCCATACATCGATTACGACAAGAGTATCAACTTCGATTATTTCTTCGTTCGAAAAGTTATGTTTGTGAAATACAGTCAAGGGTTCGTAGTTATGCCCGGTGGATTCGGAACTCTCGATGAATTCTTCGAAGCGTTAACGCTTATTCAAACATACAAGATTGGTCGTTTTCCAATTATTTTGGTTGGAAAATCCTTCTGGGAAGGATTGGTCGATTGGATCCGTAAGACAATCTTAGAGGAAGAGAACAACATCAATGAAGAAGACATGATGCTATTTTCAGTAGTAGATACAGCTGAAGAAGCGGTGGAAGAGATTGATAAATTCTATTCGCAGTACTTGTTAAAACCAAACTTCTAATGTCTTCGTTTTTTCTAGCTATTCTCTCGCCTTCAAAACTAATGAACGAAACGGTTCAAGAGTTTACAGGCGTTGCAACAACGCCTCAATTCATTGCTGAAACAGAAACTCTCTGTTCTGAATTGAAAAAAGTTGCTGCTGCTGAATGGAAGCAAAAAATGAAAATTACAGATGAACTCGCGTTGAATACACAAATGCGATTTCAGAAATGGAATAAAAAAAATTTGTCGAAGGGAATTCCTGCAGCGATGCTTTTCAGCGGCGAAGCTTTCAAATCGCTCGATGCTAAATCGTTTTCAAAATCAAGTTGGAAACAAGCACAATCATCGCTTCGCATACTCAGCGGCTTTTATGGCGTTTTGAAGCCAACAGACGTCGTTCTTCCATATCGTTTAATGGTGGGAACTCCCTATAAGACGAAATCAGGAAAGACGCTTTATTCTTATTGGTGCGATACCGTAACAAAAAATCTTGAAAGTGAAATTTCTCCCAATGGATATTTATTGAACTTAGCTTCTGATGAGTATTTTAAACTCATCGACACGAAAAATTTAAACCGGAAAATTCTTTGTTTCAAATTCTTTCAATCGAAAGGAAAAGAATTGAAGAGCATTCCAACATTTTCGAAACAAGCAAGAGGAAGTATGGCGCGTTTCGTAATCGAATCGAACGCGAATTCAATATCAGATCTTCAGAAATTCAAGGATGGAGGTTATTCCTTCAATGAAAAATTAAGCGGCGAGAATACGTTAGTCTTCGTGCGTTAATCAGAACAACCCGTTCAACTGCGCTTCGATACCGCTAATGATGGTTCCTAAGTCCTCAGGATTCTCATGGAAACGATTGTTGTCAATGTCAATGATTAAGAGCTTCCCTTTGGTATAAGTTGTAGCCCAAGCCTCGTAACGTTCATTCAAACGCGTTAAATAATCTAAGCGAATGGCTTCTTCGTAATCACGTCCGCGCTTTTGAATGTTCGTTACCAACGATGGAACTGAAGCACGCAAATAAATTAACAAATCTGGAGGAGTAATGAATTCATCCATTACACCAAACAAATCAGTATAGTTTTCGAAATCACGCGTGGTCATTAATCCCATCGCATGCAAGTTCGGAGCAAAGATGTATGCGTCTTCGTAAATGGTTCGGTCTTGCACTATTTTCTTCGACTTCTTCTTAATATCAATCAACTGTCTGAAACGACTTCTTAAGAAAAACACTTGCAAGTTGAAAGACCAGCGTTGCATGTCTTTGTAAAAATCACTTAGATACGGATTGTTATCTACTTCTTCAAAATGAGCGGTGTATTTGTAGTGCTTAGCAATCAAGGTTGTAAGCGTAGTCTTTCCTGAACCGATGTTCCCGGCAATGGCTATATGCATAATTCGTTTTGGTAATAATGAGGTTCGAAAGTAGAGAAAAAATGTGGATTTTCGAAGGGTTATTTCTCTAAGTTTTCAAGAATAGGCATTTCTCGTTTAATGCCCGATTCAAGGCTTGTGTAGACGAGCTGCCCATCACAAATGATCCAAGTATTTTTATCGTTCAATTCGTTCAATTCGAAATAACTCAAAATACGTGGATTCGCATCGGTGTTTTTCCATTCATACAATGCGTTTTCCATTCGGAAATAAATGCAGTCGTTCCAGCGATAAACAGGGTCAGAGGTTAAATATGCATTGCCTTGAATTTCCAAATTTCCAAAAAGGGAAAACAACAGAATCCCTTTATCAGGATCAATCAAATAAACATGTTGTCCACTTTCAATAATTTGTTTGGGTTGGAGTGAAGACTTCGTCAAGTATGAAAGACACGCTGATTTACTGAGCACTTCAAACTGCCTGTTTGTTCGTATGAGTGTGCTTGAATTCGCGTCGTAAAGCCACAGCGCATCGCCCTTCGAACCAGCCACACATGTTATTTGACCTTGAAATTTTTCATTCAAGAAAATAGGGTCTTCCAGTACATTTAAATTGTTATCGAAGAATACCAACGATCCTTGATCTTCAAAAAACAAAAACGGAACCAACGGATTCGTTAAATCTAATTGCGCAGAAGTGCCGTATTGCAGAGTACTCAGTCTGTAATCTATGTTGAAGTTGGAACTGTGTTTCGTAATGTGATCGGTGCAAACATCGTAGGTATTTCCAAGCGCATCGCACTGCACGCGATGTTGCGCTTGTATGCGGAATACAAGCGCAAAGAGGCACACGCACAAGAGACCCAGACACTTTATCATTTGTTCAATTCAATTAATTCTTCCATCCAAACACGATCCGTTGCTAATCTAGGAATTTTATGTTGTCCGCCTAATTTGTTTCTTTGCTTCAACCAAGTGTAAAACACATCTTTCTTTCCTTTATGAATAATTGGAAATCCTAAATTCAAATTTGTATTTCGCTTCGCATCATAATCGGAATTTTCATCGCGTAAATTTTCATCCAACAAAAAACAAAAACGATCAAAATCAAAATCATTGTTTTCAAATTCAATGAACCATTCATGCGCTGCCGTTTCATTTTCATTCGGGAAAAAAGGCGCTACGGTGTATTCTACAACGAAGATGTTCATGTGCGTACAAGTCTTGCGCAAAGCGCTTTCCGCATTTTCCACCATGAGTTCTTCACCGGTTAAATTAATGAACTGCTTCGTTCTGCCAACTATTCGAAAACGGAAAGGGTAGAGGTTCGTGAAGCGAATGGTATCGCCAATGACATATCTCCAGAGCCCCGTGTTCGTTGTAATCACAAGCGCGTATATGCGATTGAGTTCAACGTCTTCAAGACTCAGCGCTCGTGGATTTTCTTTTTCTATTTCCTCTAACGGAATGAATTCGTAGTAGACGCCGTAATCCAACATCAACAACATTTCATTTGAATTCAATTGATCTTGTATGCCGAAAAAACCTTCACTCGCATTGTACGTTTCGAAATAGTCCGTCGTGCCATTCGGAAGAATCGCATTGAACTGCTCGCGATACGGCGCGAAGCTTATTCCTCCGTGCATATACATCTGAAGGTTCGGCCAAACCTCATGAATGTGATTGGCATTTTTCAATTCTAGAATTCGTCGAAGTAGGAGTAGGGTCCAACTGGGAACACCTGAAAGCACTCGAACATCTTCATTCATGGTGTTCAGCGCCATAGCATGGAGTTTCTCTTCCCAATTGTCCATGAGTGAAATCTCGCGCTGCGGAACGCGTTTCATTTCCACCCAGAAAGGCAAATTCGAAATAATAATTCCGCTTAAGTCGCCAATGGTGTTTTCTTCCTCTTCACTCATCTTCGTACTTCCACCAACGATAAGTGTTTTTCCCGAAAATAAATCAGCATTTTCACGAAGGTTATAAAAGATAGCCAGTAAATCTTTTCCTCCTTTGTAATGTCCTTCTTCTAAATTTTCATTTGAAATGGGAATGAATTTGCTTCGACTATTCGTGGTTCCCGAACTCTTCGCGAACCATTTCGTTTTCCCCGGCCACAGGACATTTTCTTCCCCCTGAATCATTTTTTCTATATAGGGAAAATGTTCTTCGTATGTGCGAAGCGGTATGGCCTTGCGGAAGTCTTCAAGCGAATGAATGTGCTCGAATTTATGCTCCTTTCCGAATGCAGTGAGCGCAGCTTCATCGATAAGTTTTTGACGAATTTCTTCCTGTACTTCCAACGGATATTGCTTGAACAACTCCATTTGGTGAAGTCGCTTTTTAATTACCCATCCGAAAACTGTATTGGCCGCCATATTCGTAGTTTGCTTCAAACAAAAATGCCCTCTAAGATAATCCTAGAGGGCATTGCTGAAAAAAGATTTTTTTTAGCGAATCAAATTCAAGTGTCCTTGAATCTCATATCGTTCCCCAGTTGTTTTTGAGATCACAACTGCATTCCAGTTATAAACTCCCTCTGGACAATAGTATGCTCCGTTATAGGTATTACCGGTCCATGCCGTTGTAGGATTTGTTGTGCTGAACACGATATCTCCCCAACGATTGAAGACTTCTAGTTTGAATTTATTCTCATCAATGTCACTTCCAACCATCATTACTACGTCGTTCAATCCGTCGTTGTTCGGAGTGAAGGTATTTGGAAGATAATATTGGAAGATATTTCGAATGATGATTTCACCTTCAACAAAATCGGTACAACCGTTTGCGTCTGTCACTGTTAATCGAATCGGATATTCACCTCCTGTTCCTTGTGGGAAGGCGAAGGTCGGATTCTGCGCAGAAGAAGTTCCAAGTGGTGTTGGTATATTGAAGATCCAGTCGTACGTTACAATATTTCCTAAAGATTGATCTGTGAAATTAATAACAGTATTGTTTGCGTCTGTAGGTTGCGGATCTGCAATGTATCCGGCTTGCGGTGGGTCGAAAGAAGTTAAGAAATTTGCAATAGTTGTGCTGTAGGTGCAACCAATACTGGTAACTACTGATAGAGTCACATCGTAGGTGCCAGGAGCAGCGAAGTTCAAATCAAGTTGATTTTGATTTATAACATGTTGGCCATTACTAATGTCCCAAGCCATATTTTGGTAGGTAGTTGGATCGGTAGTATTTACCAACGTTAAAGTCTCTGGCCAACATTTAGAAGGGTCGGGAGAAGTGAAGGTTACTGCTACATCAGGAGCAACAGCAACGTTGAAGCATTGTGTAATTGTGTATCCGCAATCGTCAACTACGGTTAAGCAAGCCTGTCCGCTAACAGTAGGATTATAAGCAGCATCAGCAGTATTCGCAACGACGCTTCCGTTGTAGGTCCACTCGTAGGTGAAAGGTGCTTGTCCCGAAGCTTGTGTCAATTGATCCAAATTCAAATCGCCCATGTAACAGATTGCAGTATCATTGGCTATGGTCATGGTTGTTGGACCAGCAAATGCAATGTTCAATGTTGAGAACAATGAACATGTTCCAAGTGTCACGGTATAGGTATATGCACCTGAAGGCATAGTTAATGGATCGAATATTCCGAAGGGAACAACAGTACTGCTCGGGTTTGTCCATACCCCAGTTGAAACAGGTGTTCCTCCTAGTTGCGGAAGCATAGCGAAGGCAGGGTCAGTGGAACAGATGTTTATTGAATTGTCTATACCAGGATCTCCAACCGGATCAATAGTAACTATGCACTGATCTGATGTATTACAATCGGGGTGACCTACAGGGTAACCAACCAAGGTATAGGTAGTTTGTTGTGCCAAAGAACTCATGGTTGGCTGAGGAACATTTGGATTGCTCAGGTTTCCTGAAGGTGTCCAGGCCCAAGTGTATTGCGGTCCGCCGTTGGTACAGTTTACGTCGTAGCTCCAAGGTTGGTAGGACCCACTCGCACAAGAAACGGAACCGTCCGAAGTAAACGTTACTGTGATACATCCTGTCGGATTGGTAGCCGTCCAGGACTGGCCCGTAGCATCCCCAGTAGTCCAGTTTCCAATTTGGGGGTAAGTTGCATCAGGTCCGTCATAAACATTGAATACCTCAAAGAATCCTTCCATCTGTCCGGCTATGAAATCAAATGTCATGAATGAAACACCATCGTTCTGCACGTCAGGACAAAAGGTCCAAGTAAAACTTTCACTGTTGTTGTAGCAATAACTGAAGAGACCACCGTCTTGGGCACAACTGGGTGTAGGGATTCCTTGAAACCCTCCTTGAAGGGTTAAATCTCCGCAAGAATAGATTTGATCAGGACCAGCGGTAATTTGAAGATTGTCGTTAATGGTTACGCTTATGGTTGTGTCGAAGGTGCATCCGAAGTTGTTTTCAACTGTATAGATGTAATCGTACGTTCCGGGTGCAGGTTCTGTAACCACGATTACATCTCCATTTGCAGAGGTTGAAGTAATGTTTGGACCTGACCAAAATGAACTATCAGCACCAGCTCCAATTATTGGAGTGAATGTGGTTACTCCAGGGTATAAATTTGGATTGAAATTAAGTCCCCATTCGAAAATGTACCCATTGTCAGCACCGAGATTATCTGTTATGGAAAATGTCCAGCCTCCGTTTAATGGACAACCAACGAGTGCACACAAATTATCTTGAGATGCATAAGTGCCAGGAGTCAGGGAGTTTCCGGCTGTAGGAGTCGTTACTGGCGTTGTCATTCCCGCGGTTGAGGATTGTCCCCATGTACCGTTGGTCGCTGTTGGTGACCAATAGTAATCCCATCCAATACCCGGGGTTGTGGTTTCAGGAAAGGCATCTAAGGGCTGGCCCAAAAAAGTTGTTCCTCCACCATTTATTCCCCACGTAACGAGATTAACCGTTGTACCGTTCGGACAGGAAATAGTTATTCCCAAGTCGCCCATGTAACTGTGCTCCATGTTTACGAAAATGCTCAATAAATCAGCACAAGTAGAAAGAGTAGCAGCTGGATCGAAAAAGTCAAAATTTAATGTCGTTGAATAGGAGAAACCAGCCCCATCTGCCAAATAGGTTGTGCCAGATACGACTTGCGGTGGAAGTGCTGTCCATGTATGAGATAAATAGTTGCCTGTAAGAGTAACGGGCTCACCCAGGCAAGTTGTAATGTCATCCATATTGGGGAAGCTGGGTATGGTTGAAACCAATACCTGAAGAGGAACGGTATTTAAACTCTGACATCCGTTGTTGTCCTGAACAGTCAGCGTTACAACATATTCTCCGGGCTCATTAAATACATGTGAAGGCGTTTGTCCAGATAGGCTGTCGATTGAACCGTCATCGAAGTTCCAGATGTATTGCGAAATAGCAAAACCGGGTTGAGCGAAAGATCCAACACCACTGAAGTTTACGGCTGCTCCTGCACAAACTGAAACTGATTGTCCCCCTGGAGAAGGTGAAGTTATTGTTGAGCTCTGTGAAGGAGGATCGCAGGGTGTGGTGCAAATAATTGCTGCTTCGAAACCAGGAGAGGCGGTGTTTGCCTGACCGTTATCTTGAAAAACAATAGTTAGGCATCCAGTGGGGTTGTTTACCGTAGCAGTAACCTGAAGACCTTGCAATGAGTTGCCTGTATAACTTCCTAAAGGAGGCGAAGATGCGTTAGGACCGTCATGAATAGATAGGTAGTCACTGTTGTTTCCATTCGGAGAAGTTTGTAATTGAAAGGCCGAAAAGTCCAATTGGATAACATCCCCAGGATTGGAAGGACAAAGAACCAAAGTGTAATTATTGTCCGTGTAGGGTCCTCCTAAACCGTCATCAGCAAGTGTACCCCCACATGTCGAAAGAGTTCCCGTATATATTGCTGTAATTTGAGAATGAGCATAAAGAGAGAAGAGGCTGAAAAAAAGTAAGGATAAGAATTTATTCATTCTTGCAGTTGGTTTAGTTTGAGACGCTTTTAAGCAACAAATGGTTGCATCAAATTATCATAACAAAAAGGCGATGCGAATTTAATGATTTTTATTGCAGAAACAGCAAGAATGAGTATAAACAAAAGGGCCTTCGAAAAGGCCCTTCAGTTTTAGGTATATGAGGTTTTGGTTAAGGTACAATTGTGAGTGTTCCGCTGTAATATCTCGCGTCGGTTCCATTCTCTCCATATATCAAAACAATCCAAGGGAATTTTTGTCCGGCAACAGCCTTCTTTCCAACTTTTGTTTCTCCTTTCCACGGCTTTGTTTTAGAGTTCGATTCGAAAACAATATTTTCCCCGTCGTAAACGGTTAGTTTGAATTTGTTCCCACCTTTCTTTAGAGCTTCTGGCATGAACGAAATGTCTGAAGCACTAACGGAAGATTCAGCACCTAAATTAAAATCGGCATTGACTTGGACAATTTTCACTTGCTCGTCTATGCAGCCAAAAGAGTTGTGAACCTCGAGAATTACCGCTTGTTTCCCTTTCGTATTATAGATTACACTTGGAGAAAGTTCAGTAGATGTCTTATTGTCTGAAAATTTCCAAATGAACGTATTCGCATTAATGCTGGTGTTGACAAATTTAGCGGTAGGCTCTCCAACGGGACTATTGGTGTAGGTCCATTCAAAGTCTGCTTCCGGCTTCGGATTTATTGTAATTAAATCTCGCATGGCAATGGTTGAAATCTGACCACTATTCGGATCAGTTACAGAAAGTGAAACGTCGAATATTCCTGTGGACTTATAAATGTGGGCGGGGTTTTCCTGATTGGAGAAACTTCCGTCACCGAAATTCCACAGGTAGCTGCCGTTTTTAGGGCTGTTCTTAGCGTTGAAATTCACTTCAGTACCTGCACAAGCACTTCGAACACTCGGTTCAATAAACAGTGATTTTTTATTGTTTTCAAGAACGTCTGAGGTTGTCACAGCACTAATAATGACAGGGACTTCAGGGGTAGGGTTTAAAGAATTTAAATCCTGAGAGTTCGGAATAACATTTACCAATTGCGTATTCGACTTGGGCAAAGATGGGTCGGTAAAATCTTGAAGTAATTCATTCAAGCCAGTCTTTTTCAAGGAATCATCTTCGCTAACATCAGGCGCTTGAACAGAATTTACTATTTCAACTGAATTAGGTGTACTAGCTATTGTTGATTTCTTCTGATTGGACAGAACGAAATGTCCAGAAACACCAACAACAGTAATAACAACAGCTGCACTTCCCCACAAGGCAAGACTTGTAAACAATCGCTTGCGAAGAATTCTTCGGCTTACTTGCGACCATTCGGAAGAACTATAAGGCAACTCATAATTATTATAAGCTTCCTGAATTCCTTGTTCAAATTTATCCAACGGGTTACGATTCATTCGCCTCGTTAATTTTATTTTTTAATAATATCTTTTTCATGTTCTTCTTGGCTTTCGAATAGTTGCTTTTTGAGGTCCCTAAACTAATACCGAGTTTCTCACTAATTTCTTGGTGAGAAAAGTTTTCGAAGACATACAAGTTGAAAACTGTACGATAGACAGGTGTCAATTGTTGCATGGCTTCTACAATATGATGGGGTTGAAAGTCATAAATCTCTGATTCTTGCTCGTCTTCCTCTTCAGTATTTTCTTCTACTAAGTGCTTTGAGTTTTCCAAATCAAGATCCACGTGATGCTTCTTTTTTCGATATTGATCAATAGATAAGTTTACCATTATCCGTCTAATCCATCCTTCCAAAGATCCGTTTCCTTCAAATTTTTCCAAGCTGGAAAAAACTTTAATGAAACCGTCTTGCACCATATCTTTCGCCTCGTCCGTCGAACTTGCGTAACGCAAGCAAACCGCTTTCATTTTCCCATAATACATCTTATAAACAGCATGCTGGCTTCGGCTGTCTCCTTTAAGGCAACCGTCAATAAGTTCTTGTTGAGAGCGTTCTATTGACACCAGTAATTTGTGATTAGACGAGATTTAGTTTAAGGGTTGCCTCAAGCGGCTATAGCCAAATGTAATTCTTTCTTTTTGTTTATTGAAGCTAATTCAAGTCTCTCACCTAATTTTGCAAAATGAAAAGGGTAGTGGTTGGCCTGTCTGGCGGAGTAGACTCTGCAGTTACTGCACATTTGCTGCTTCAGCAAGGGTATGAGGTAATTGCGGTCTTTATGCGCAATTGGCACGACGAATCTGTTGTCATCAATAACGAATGCCCGTGGATTACAGACTCCAACGATGCCATGCTCGTTGCAGAGCACCTCGGAATTCCTTTTCACGTTTTAGACCTCAGCGTGGAATACCGCGAACGCATTGTGGAATACATGTTCCGCGAATACGAATTGGGAAGAACCCCCAATCCAGATGTACTCTGCAACCGAGAAATAAAATTCGATGTGTTCTTAAAAGCTGCAGAACAGCTCAAAGCAGATTTCGTAGCAACCGGACATTACGTGCGGAAGACTGAGACTACCGTGGAAGGAGTTACTCAATACCATCTGCTTTCAGGGGCAGATGGGAACAAAGACCAAAGCTATTTCTTGTGTCAATTGAATCAAGCTCAGTTGAGCAAAGCGCTTTTTCCGATTGGAGAATTAACCAAGCCGGAAGTGCGCGTCATTGCCGCAGAGCTTCAGCTTCCAAACGCAGATAAAAAAGATTCACAAGGACTTTGTTTTATTGGTAAAGTGAAATTACCCGTTTTCCTTCAACAACAATTAGCTCCAAAAAAAGGAAGGGTGTTGCGTATAAAAGGCGACTTCCTTCCACAATTAAATGAATTGGTGAATGACACTTCTTCGGATGCTGCTGTTCTTTCAAGATCACAAATTTTCACTCCGGAAATGTGCGACGACGTTGGCGAACACAACGGGGCGCATTATTATACGGTAGGGCAGAGACGAGGATTGGGAATAGGTGGACAAGCCATTCCGTTATTCGTAGTGGCTATTGATGTAGAACACAACTTGGTCTATTCGGCGCAAGGAGAATCCCATCCGGCGTTGGCTCGAAGAGGTCTTGCCATTCGCAACGAAGAGGCTCATTGGATACAAGAAAATTTGAAACCGATAAATGGAAATGTCTTGGAAGTTAACTGCCGCATACGTTATCGACAACCCTTATTCAAAGCCAATGTTTCGGTTGGAAGTGAATTCACGTATGTTATCTTTCACGAAACCCAATACGGTGTGGCGAAAGGACAGTTCGCGGCGTTCTATATCGGAGAGGAGCTAATAGGCAGTGGTGCCATTTTCGAATAAGCGCTTTTCAACATTTCCAACGTTGGGCAACTTTTTTTTTAAGTTAGATGTCTGATTTTAAACGATTCAATATACATTCGTACTACTAACCTAAAACTATGAAACAAACTTTACGTTTAATTTTATTTGCAGTTCTCTTTGCTACTAGCTTCGTTGCGAAAGCGCAAATAGACACCACTTGTACTCAAGTATCGTACACAGTGACTCCAGGATTTTTCCCAACTGAAATGAGTTACACAGTAGTAAACACTGCCACAGGCTCTGTTGTTGCTACCGGAACAGGATCAACTCCTGCCGGTGTATGGTGTTTACCAGTTGGATGCTACGGCGTGAACATGTTCGATTCATTCGGAGACGGATGGAACGGTGGTTCTTTAAACGTTTTCGTAATGGGTGAAAACTCATACTCAGGAACTTTTGCTACTGGAAACCAAGGACAATTCATGTTTGGAGTAGGAGTGGCTAATTGCGGAACTGTTTCTGTTCAAGGATGTATGGATCCAGCAGCCACGAACTACAATCCAATCGCGAACGTAAATATCGGCTGCTTGTATGAAGGATGCACAGATCCAACTGCTACAAACTTCAATGCAAATGCAAACGTTGACAACGGATCTTGTACCTATTGCAACGGAGTAGGAAGCGTGAACGCTTCATTATACATCTGCACGTTTTCAAACGGAGGACAAGTTGCTCTTTCTATTTTGAATTCAGCTGGAGATACAGTTTGGTCTTCTCCTTCATTAAACAACGTTGCCATATACAATACCACTCTTTGTTTACAAGCTGGAGAGTGTTACACTGCAGTTATGTCGAACAACGCAGGATTGCCAAGCTGGTACAACGGCTACTTCTGGATTAACAACGGTCAAGGTCAAGTGATTCATACCGGATTGGCTGATAATTTAGTTTCTCAATCGGTGAATTTCAGTATCGATGGAACATGCGGAGAAGTTTTCGGATGTACAAATGCATTAGCTTCAAATTACAATCCAGCAGCAACAATAGATGATGGTTCTTGCATGTTGGTATACGGTTGCATGGATTCAACAGCTGTGAATTACAATGCGTTAGCTGTTGTAGATAACGGTTCTTGCTTCAGCGGTTGCACAACCGGAACTGCAGCGGTGATTAATTTCAATCCAGGTACTTTTGTAAATGAAAGTACTTACAACATTGCAGATGCAAACGGAACGATACTAATTGGCGGACAAGCAACGGTTGCGAATTCCCCACTCATTAGTTATGTGTGTTTAGCAGATGCTTGTTACACCTTGAATATGTTTGATACATTCGGTGACGGATGGGATGGCGGTACCGCCTCAGGAATTAGCATTTCAGCAAACGGAACGGTATTAATTTCTACCGATTTGGTTTCAGGAAGTTTTCAATCAGTTGTTTTCGGTTTGAACTCAGATTGCGCAGTTGATACAACGGCTTGTTCGACCACAATTGAATTAATGCCAGATTCTATGGTTGAAATGGAAAATTCTGTTTTAATCTTCTGGAATTGTGACTTGTCTACCGTAAGTTCAGTGACTTGGGACTTCGGAAATGGAATGACTTCAAACGAGTGGTATCCGGCTTATTTCTATGATTCAATCGGAACCTACACGGTTTGCTTAACAGTTAACTTCAATGACGGTTGTTCATCTTCAAATTGTGTGACTTTCACAATGGATGCTAACGGAGTATCTGGTCCTGGAGGAGCACAAATGAACGGTTTCTGGTTGAACACAACCGGAACTTATCCAAATACTGTTAACGAATTGACTTCAACTCAAACTTCGGTGAACATGTTCCCGAATCCAACTTCAGGAAGTGTTGCGGTGAAGGCTTCGAAATTGAATCCAAGCGAAAACACGATCATTCGCATCTATTCAATCGACGGAAAAGAAGTGTTCGCGAGCAACTTCGGTAACGGAGCTGTGAACAACACTTTCCAATTGAACGTTTCTGAACTGAGCAACGGATATTATTTCTTATCGCTTCAAAACGGTAATCAAATTCAACGCGTTCCTTTCGTGAAAGAATAGGTTGATTATTCATTTACGAAGAAAAGAGCTGTCCATATAGGGCAGCTCTTTTTTTTCTTGGTGATATGAAAACAGCTTTTCTATGGTTACATTCGTGCAAACTCTTGATTATGAAAAAGATTTTTCTTTCCTTATTTGTAACTGCATTTGTTGCGTCGGTTTTATTCAGTTGCGATAAATACCAGAAGGGTTACGATTGCACGGGGCAGACGCCTACGTATAACAACGACATTAAAGCCATCTACGATGCCAATTGCGCCACTGCAGGTTGTCATGACTCGCCATACCATTCGTCAGGAGTAGATTTGAGTACCTACACCGCTGCAATTTCTGCGAACAACGATCGTATTCTAGGGTGCGTTGAACATTCTTCCGGATTCAGCGCGATGCCCAAGAACGCAGGTAAGTTAACGGACATTCAAATTAAGAAAATCTATTGTTGGATGCAGAACAACAAGCCAATGTAGGCGTTGTAATTGCCGAAACGGTTCATAAGTGCGTATCTTTGCCGCATGAGTTATACTATTGTTATTGTTGGTAGACCGAATGTAGGGAAGTCATCGTTATTTAATCGTCTTACTGAAACATCAGATGCTATTGTAGAACCAACTGCAGGTGTTACCCGTGATCGCAAATACGGAACGGGTCAATGGGGTGGAAAAGAATTCATTGTTGTAGATACCGGTGGAGTAGTTACGAACAGCGACGACGCGTTCGAGCAAGACATTAACAGCCAGGTTCGTTTGGCCATTGCTGAAGCGGATCGCGTTCTATTCATGGTAGATGCAAAAGAAGGAATGACCGAGTGGGACGAAGAAATTGCAGACATGCTTCGTCGTTCAAACAAACCCATTCTCTTGGTTTGTAATAAAGTAGACACATCAGACAAAGAAATATTATCCACTGAATTTTACGCGTTAGGATTCGGAGAAAAATTGTTTAGCATTAGTGCGAACAACGGATATGGATCAGGAGATTTGCTAGACGAATTGCTTCAAGAAATGCCTTCGATTGACGAGACGGAAATGCCCGACTTACCGAAGATTGCTATTGTTGGAAGACCAAACGTAGGAAAATCATCGTTGTTGAACACCTTGTTGGGCAACGGACGTAGCATTGTTTCCGATGTAGCAGGAACCACGCGCGACGCAGTTCACACGCACTTCAAGGCCTTCAATAAAGAGTTGATGTTGATTGACACGGCAGGTTTGCGTAAGCGCAAGCAGATTGAAGATGATATTGAATTTTTCAGTGCTATTCGTACCATAAAGTCTATTCGCAATTCAGACGTTTGTATGTTGTTGATTGATGCGGTGGAAGGAATTACGAAGCAAGACTTAACCATCTTTGGTGAAATCACCGAAGCAAACAGAGGCATTGTTATTCTGGTGAACAAGTGGGACATGGTAGAGAAGGATCACAAGAGTGTTGAAGTCATGACCGAGGAGATTAAGAAGCGTATTGCGCCATTTACCGACGTTCCAATCATCTTCACATCGAATATTACCAAGCAGCGTATTTTGAAAGCGTTGGAAGCAGCTCTAGAGGTTTATGAAAATCGCTTGCAGCACTTCTCAACCTCTAAGTTGAACGACATTATGCTTCCAATTATTCAAGCCTATCCGCCACCGGTTGTGAAGGGCAAGGAAGTAAAAATTAAATACATTACTCAGCTTCCAACGAAGAGTCCGGCTATTGCATTTTTCTGCAATACGCCGCAGAACGTTGTTTCTTCTTACCAGCGTTTCTTAGAGAACAAGCTCCGCGAAAACTTCCGTTTAACGGGGGTGCCGGTGAGGTTGTACTTCAGGCAGAAATAATGTGGCATAGCCACGAATGTGCAAGCACGAATGTTACGAAGTAACGAATCTCTTCGAGGAATGCTCCGCGAATGTCTTCGACTGTTTTTAATTACGTAGTAGGAATTACGAAGTAGGAATTATGTAATAGGAATTACGAAGCAGGAATAACGAAGTTCCCATTACGCAGTTCCCATTGCGAAGTAGGAATAAAATCTTCGATTTTCCAAAAACGTAGTTCCAGCAACGTAGTTCAAGGTTCCAATTAAAAAGTTACAACAACAAGTTTACGTGCACCCTTAAGAGCAAGCGTGTATGCACCTTCGGGAAGATTTGAAACATCAAGTGTTGTTTGTGTCGATTGAATTTTATTCGTCAGAACCAACTGTCCCACGTTGTTGTACAATGAATAAGTTTCACCAATAAAGGCTTCAGAAACGGTGATGTTTAAGTTCTCTGAAGTTGGATTGGGGTAGATTGAAAAAGTTGAAGACGGTGTAATATTTTCGATAGTGACAGGCATTTCAAGAACTTGACAATCGGAGAGGTTCTCATTGAAGAAATGTTTCACATTGTTCATGTATTGAACGTTTAAATCCTCCACGGAAATTCCAGATGCGGGTTCAGCTTGAGCAAAGACATAGGCCAAGTCGAGAAAATTACTTTCACCAGGTTCGTAAGTGAATGGAAGAGTGGTACCCACTTGTCTCATGTCGTTCGGAAGAAGGCCGTTATCGCCGTGAATGAATTGCTCAGTGGCAGGAATGAGTTCATTGTAGGTGTCTGAATTGGAAGGTGCCCAATATTGAGTCAGATTTCCTGTAAGTGGATTCACAACATCTGATCCGTCGATGTGTTTTCCTAGCATAAGATTGTAGAATGAAGTGGGGTAGCTCCCGCCAGGTTCCCCAAGAACCGGATTCGCACTGTTGATGTAATTTACACTGCTCGCCAATCCTGATCTTTCGTTGTCTACAATTCCATCACCGAATCCAAACCCTTTATCGCCGTAGCTTCCCAAAGATTGAGCAAGTGCGTTTGCATAAAGTGAATTGTCGGTTTGATCAGCATCGAGCAACGGACCTCTCAACAAAAGCATACTCTCTATTGGAGGATTGTCGCCATAGGTTCCCGAATTATTGCCTAAAACAATGCTATCGTTTGGTGTGCCGTTGTATGCGTATACAGCGCCGTAGGCCACGTCTGTAGCGCTGTAGTCGTTTTGAGACAGGCCAATATCTAAATCATTCATCTGAGAAATTCGAGTATTGAAGTAGGTTTGAGTGGACTTGTTTGTGAATTTAAATTTGGTGAAGAAGGTGTTATTCACCGCGGCATTTGAGGGTGTGTTGAATGCGTATATCCACATTTCTACTTGATTACCCATTTTCGGAATGGTAGAATATCCAATGTCGTTAATGATCAAATAAAGGCACTCGTCTCCGCAAATCGTCGGATAGTCGCCGTCTTGGGGATTGTATAGATTGTCGCTGTTGTAATCATGAAAAGGAGCTTGGTTGAAGTCATAGCCGAGTGATACATCTCCCTGTGCGGGCCAAGTGAGGAAGTCTGCCGGAATGGTATATCCGTTTGGAAAGAGTGTAGCTGTTGTTCCGTTTTGAAGCGATTGGAAATAGGAAACGTGTGTATTTATTTCATCCTGTTTAATGTTCCAAACGTGATTGAACGTTTCGCTGTAGGCCGAGTCTGCAGTGGTGCTTTGGGTTAGCGGACCATAGAACCATGCGTAATCGACAGGGTCTACGTATTGGGCAGTTAGATAGAGTTCTCCTTGTGCGTTGGTTCCACTTATCCATGGGCAAGCGGCAAATATGGTTCCTGCATCGGAGGTAGCGGGCATCCAGCTACCCTTAACAAAAGCGGAGTTAAAACCAATGGTTCCATTTGCCGAAACTACTAGTTTTACATTGTTTGAATTTAATGTAGCGTAATTCGGTAATGTTTGTCCGAAAGCGAATGTTGCAGTTAAGCCAGTTAAAACAGTAAATGCGTATTGAATTTTCATAGCTGAATGATTTGCAACGAATTTATCTTTTTAGATTGAATTAAATTTTCGAAAGATTTGGAATAATTACGTGTCTATCAATGCGCAAGCATGAATTTGGCGCAGCCACGAATGTTCTTTGAACGAATGTGGCTTTGCCACGAATGCCTCCGGCGAATGCTTCGCGAATGTCTTCGACGATAGATTCACAACGTAGTTCCAACAACGTAGTTCCAACAACGAAGTTCAAACAACGTAGTTCAAAGTTCCAACAAAACTATACAACGGAATGTTGGTCATATAGGTTTGCTCTTTGTAGGGGAGAAGGGAGAGGCGGATGGCTTTTGCGGTGGGATACTGAGTGTGGTAGACAGACAAACTTTTCGACTTTACATTGCGAGCGGCTTTTACCTCGACTGGAATTATTTCGTCGTTGTGTGTAATAAGAAAATCGACTTCGGCTGTGGCGTTTTCAGGATGCCAATAGTATCCCTTGTGTCCCATGGAAATCAATTGCTGTAAGACATATTGTTCGGTGAGTATTCCCTTGAACTCAGTGAACAATTGATGGTCTTTTAAAACAACATCGGTTGACAATTGTGCCATAGCACCCAATAAGCCCGTGTCGTTTAAATAGATCTTGAAATCTTCCCAGGAGGCATATGATTTGAGCGGATGGCCTGGTTTTTTAACTCGAGATACAATTTGAATCAATCCGGCATCACTTAACCATTCAATAGCCAGCTCGAAGTCTTTTGCCCTAGCTCCTTTTCGAAGAACACTGTATATGAATTTTGAATTCTCTTTGGCCAATTGCGATACGATGGATTGCCAAACCTGTCTAATTCGAGGTAGCTGTTGAATAGGCGCGTGCTTTGAAAAATCATTTTCATATGCTTGCAAAATTTCCAACTGAGTGTTTCTGCAGGCCTGGTATTGTCCGGTTGCTGCAAATTGCATAACCACGGCAGGCATTCCGCCAATGACAATGTAGTCCTTGAGCAGAGCTTCTAATTCAGTTGCAAGCTTAGCAATCAGTTCATGTTGCTGCTCTTCAATAAGATCGACCCATTTTTGCTTTCCCATTGCTTCTAGAAACTCCAAGAAATTGAATGGATACAAGTTTAAAAAACTCACCTTTCCAACTGGAAAAGATACTCTTTGGTGAATAGCAACTCCGAGCAAGGATCCGGCGGCAACAATGAAGTAAGAAGTATCCTCTTCCTGGAAATACTTCAGCGAAGTAATGGCATTTTTACAGGCTTGAATTTCATCGAAGATGATCAACGTGTTATTTGGGTCAATGCTCTGATTGGACAGAAGTTCAAGTCCTTGTAAAATCTTGCGAGGAGAAAGTTCCTCAGCAAACAAATTGTAGAGTAGGGGCTGAGATTCAAAATTGAAATAAGCCACCTGCACGAATTCATTTTCCCCGAAGTGCTTCATGAGAAATGTTTTCCCAACCTGCCTAGCCCCTTGAATGATCAATGGCTTTCGCGCAGGATTATTCTTCCAATCTAATAAGTTTTGATATGCGGCTCTCTTCATGCTGCAAATGTAGTGATTTTATCTATATCTCAGGAAAAGTGCTGTTGACACACACTTATACGTACTTAAAAGTGTGTTGCGGGGACGATTTTAATGAGAAATGATGTGCGAGCACGAATGCCGGAGGCGAATGTTCTCTGAACGAATGCCCTTCGGGCGAATGTCTTTGACGAATCTCTATGAGGAATCTCTGCGAGGATTGCTACGCGAATGTGCTTTGCACGATTCTAATTACAAAGTAGGAATTATGATCCCGATAGCTATCGGGAGGAATAACGAAGTTCCAATTACGCAGTAGGAATTATGAAATAGGAATTACGAAGTAGGAATAACGCAGTTCCAATTACGTAGTTCTAAAACGTTTTGAAAATAGCATCTCTCAATTTCGGAGAAACGCCAACAGCCTTCGCAAATGTTGGCCATTGCTGAACCACGTCTTGAATGTGGTCGATAATCTGAGAGGCGTTTTTGCATCGGATAGATTCACCCACAACAAGCAAATCTTTGCGCGTGATAGCGGTGCGCTTGCCGTTGATGCTTAAGGCGTGCTGACTGACCCATTGGTGGTTCGGGGCATAGGCGTGGCAGATGTCGTAGGCAGGAGCTAATTCCCAGGTTCCGCCTTCTTTTAAAAGAAAGGCGAAGTTCTTCGTGTGGTCGTCGCAATTGCGCGCCAAGACATTGAAGACCATTCTTCGGAACATCTGCTCGGCTTCGGCATACGACAAACGCAACTCACGCATGGTCTGAAACAGCTGCTCGTAACTGTAGCTGTTCATCTCGTTGAAGTCGAAATGATTCATGGCGCAAAAAGTCTGAACATGGTGCTTCACTTCGCTGCCCTCGCGATCGAAACGCGTCGTTAAAAAATGTGCTCTTCCGTTTTCTTCCAACAACATAGAAGGCATCATTTGAATGCCACAGTCGATGGCCATGTTGTAATAGGCCATCTCAACTCTTCCATATCCTTTCGAGTGTCCCAATTGAACATCGCTCACGCCGTCGAGTTTAATGAGCCAATGCTCAAATCCCTTCGGCGCCTTGGTTTGTCCCGAGCGAACCTCTCCCGTCTTTTCGTTATACGCGATAACCGCCTTCGGACGCGCTCCCCCGGCCGATGTGCCTATTCGCAAAATATCTTGCATCGACTGAAGATCGTTGCTTTTTAGTTTGGATTGAAATTGTGCCTTCTCGTTAAGCACATGCTTTGCGGTTTCAACCAAAGATTCCAGTTCAACCTGAAACGCGCGTTTATTTTCGTTTACTTGTGCAGGTTCAAACTCCAAGGCGCCCATTCCGCGAGTGCCGATGAAGCACAGCAGCTCAACTGGATTCAAGCTGTTCTGCGGTCTGCCGTTCGCGGCTAACCACGCATTAATCAGTTGGCTTCCGTATTTATCTGGGAGCACATCGGCTAACATTCCGGGCAGTCCTTTGAACGTATCGAATTCAGACAACGCTGCGGCGCGTAGTTCGGGGAATTGAAAGATTCGTGTGGTCGATTGAATAGGCATTTTCAACGGCGAAAGATCCCATTCCAACCGTTTGAAATTGGTGTCGTATTCGAACGTGGCAAGACGTTGCTCGTCGTCCCACGCAATAGCCCCAACCAACTGTCCCCATATTTTCACATAAGCGGCATTCATGTTTACCAATCGGTTTTAGGTTGTTTGGAAGACGGCTTCGAGCGAACGCGTTGACGTTTTTTCATTTCTTCTTTCGCTAAGAGAAGTGGGCTTATCACAGGAGTTATTTCAAAGGCAGCCAACACGTGCAATTGATTCAGCATGCGAAGCACTTGAAGCAGTGTTCTTAACGAAGCCGTTTCTCCTTTTTCAAGCAACACTAACGTAGAGCGACTAATACCCGCATCTTTCGCCAGTTGCGCTTGGGTAATGTTTTGTTCCATGCGTTTGCTGCGAATGAATTGACCAATGAATTCGGCCAAAGCCTGATCGCTCATGGCATTCCAGTTTTTATATCTAGCGTTGCTTTCCATGAAACCTTTATTTGTTTGGTAAATATACGAAATAAAAGTTTATATGTGTGGTAATTCAGTCAATATAGTATAATTAGTTATATAATGTGTGTAATTTAAGACATTGAAACGGAAAAAGTGCAACGCAGTTCCTCCCGATAGCTATCGGGAAACGCAGTTCCAACAACGTAGTTCCCACAACGCAGTTCCCACAACGTAGTTCTAACAACGAAGTTCAAACAACGCAGTTCCCACAACGCAGTTCCCAAAACGCAGTTCAATTAAACATCTCCAACCTCTTCTCCAAAAAGAACGCAAACCAATCGTGGTAGTTTCGATACGCATGCCATTTGGTGCTGCGTCGAAGAATGAAGTTTTGGACTTTTTCTACTTCTTCCACCGAGTGAATGCGCGAGGGCAGGAATTTACTGAAGGTTGGTTTGGTGAAGATCTTTTCCACTTGAAGGCTTTTGAATTCCGTGCTTTCATCGTTTTCGAAGAAGCATTCTTCAACAATGAAAAGTTGGTTAGCTGCGCTGCCGTGAATATCCAGGTATGCTTGTTCAAGAATCAGATCCAGTTCAGCATAGATTTCATCTTCGAAGACCACTAGCCGATATCCCCAGGCTCTTCCGACTTGTGTTTTGAATTCATCGTCGAGAATCAATTTCACTGAAGCCTGAAGGGGGATTGAGCTTAGTTTTCCATCCTTTTCATTGAGGAGTAGGTAGCATTTCGCTGCGACGATTTTATCCGGCATTGGTTCGGCATGAAAGCCCATTTTCTCGAATCGAACGCGTCGTTTCCAAGAGAGTGTTGAAGTGTTTTTAGACATAGAAATAAATGTGTTAGTTAACACATCCGTTCCAACATAATATTCTTCGAGGGTTAACATTTGTTTTGACTGTTAGTCCTCATCGTTTTACCACCGTGGCTTGTTCTGCTCGGTTGGTGACATTCCTGTCGTCTGGATGATGATGCAAATGTATGTAAGGATATTTCTAAGTTCCAAAAGATTTTTTTGTTTTGGAATAACGCAGTTGCAATTATGTAATAGGAATTACGCAGTAGGAATAACGCAGTTCCTATTACGACGTTCAAACAACGAAATTCCCACAACGAAGTTCCTCATTAGCAATTGGAATATCGCTCGATTCATTTAGTACTGACGTTTTTTTTTGTTTTTTATAAAATGATTCTTTTAAATTTTACACTTAGATAGATTTAATTTGTTAAATTGCTCTTTCTAAAAAAAAAGATAATTGTAATATGGGAGTTTGGTCAAATATTTTGTCTTGGTTTAAAGACAGATCAGAGCGCAATGAATTTTTAAATCAGTTTAATGAATCGGCTCGAATGGCCTTCATTAGTGGTCAAACAGATACATTTTTGAAAGCAAGTATTTCAAGTGGAAATTCTAATTATCGGCACGCCTTCTCAAAATTATTTGGAGGAGGATTCAGAATTAAAGCTGAGGCGGGTGGTCTTTTGACACGAGATGATGTTAAAGCAATTGGTCAATTAATTTTGAGTGACCCTGCTATTGTAAGATTAATGATCAGTTTGGGCTGGGATACGCTCGAAGTTTATCCATCAGGGTCTTCAAGTGGGATGCAATGGCAGTTATTTAATCAATTATTAATTCAGTAAATGTTATGAGTATATTAGAAATTGTTTTGTGCTGTGTCGTGTTTCTTTTAGTTTTCATAGTTTGGAATCTTAATAGAAAGTTGAATTTTTTAAAGAATCAGTTTTCATTAGAAACAAAAGGTGTCGGAGGTAAGGATTTATTTGAAAATATTACCAAATCAAAAAGTTTGTACAAAGATTTACTTATCGAGTTTCACCCGGATAAATTTGTAGGGAATGATGAAATGACCAAACGAGCAGTTGAATTGAGTGCGAGAATTGGTCAACACAAAAGTTCTTACCGTGAATTGACGATGATTGTCAAAGAGGTAAATGAAGATTTTGTCTTCAGTTCGAAGTTCAAAAATAAATATCAAGAAATTTTTGAGTAATGCCGAAAGAGACGCTTAGGATAAGTGAAACCGTCGATTTTAATGGGTTGTTGAATTGTATATCTTACGGAGAGGATAATGCAATTATTGATGATAATTCAGTTGGAACATGGCGGGAACAAGTCGTGCCGTCCGTATACTTCAGACAAAATGATTTTTTTCGAGCTGAATTTAATTCAGCAACATTTGGAATGCATCTCAAGATTATTTCAACTCAAAAGAATATGTCTTTTAGTTTGGAGTTTGTTGATTCAATTTTTTTAGAGCATTACAAAATAAAGGAAAGTACGTTTTCATTGTTGAAGTGTATCAATCGAGAGAAATTGACAACATTCGAAGAAATTGGGACAGTAAATTTCATGGCTGTTAAGGCTAAGAAGAGTTATGAGTTCATGAGAAATATGCGCGGAGCTCGAGTTGGTGGTTTAATTACAGGTATGCTATTTAGAGGTGCTGTAAAATTGGCGGCTCGGACAGAGGATGAGTTGGTAGAGAAAGAGGGTTGTCAATTCGCCCTTGGTTTTATTGAGAACGGAACTGAAATCAAATTTGATGTTATTGTAGATTCGTTTTATGTAAATACATTCAGGGAATTCCTTAAAGTTAATTGGACTTCAAATGTCCCCGATAAACCCAAAGTTGAAAAGCAGGTTGACAATGGATTTTGTTTTATTGCAACGGCGTGTTACAATGATTACGATCATCCAATTGTATTTCAATTGCGAAAGTTTCGAGACGATTTTCTTCAAGAGAGAACATGGGGAAGAAAATTTGTAAGGTTCTATTACACTTATTCACCGGTCTTGGCCAATGCTATTGCTAAAAATAAGTTTTTCAAGATCATTGCGAAGTATGTTGTTGTAAAACCGCTTTATTTTCTTTCTAGGTTATTTGTATAAGAATCCCGTTCATTTGGATTGTTTTTATTTTTCTTAGATTGGAAATAACAATTTCACATGCATTTATTTTTAGTAACATCAATTTTTTGTTATTTATATATTTATAGTCACTACTATGACAGAGAAAATCAATGAAACTATCATATGAAATCAATCCTTGAAAATCCATATAGAATTGTTGGTCTGCTTTCTGGCGCCAGCGCTAGGGAACATGAACGTCAGGTCAGAAGAATCAAGCAGTTTGTTGAAGCGGAACAAGAATTAGACAATGATTATAGTTTCTCCAAGCTTGGTAAAATTGATCGGACGATAGATAATATCAATGCAGCCTCTTCAAAACTAAATTTGGACAGTGATAAAATGCAAGCTGCTTTATTTTGGTTTTTTTTCGGAAGTGAGGTTGCTGATGAGGTGGCTTTTGATGCAATGAAAGTTGGGGAATTTGATGAGGCTGTAAAAGTATGGGGTAAGCAAACACAAACAGGCACCATTACAGTTAACAATTATTCAGCATACAACAATCTGGGTACATTATACTTAAGCGGAATATCATTGGGCTTGTATAAAACTGGATTACTTCAGAAATTATCAACTCCGACAGAATTAATTTCGAAGGGCATATTGTTAAAACTTAAGTTTTTAGAGAGTGATTTTTTTTCAGAGTTTAAGAATTTAGTTGCGGATGAAACATATAAGCTTTCAAAATCAGAGGCCCAGTTGATGTTCTTAAATCAAATTTTATCAGAAATTGATGAAACTAGTTCTTTTACTCGGAAAAGTCTGATTGAGTGTATTAGTGATTTCAGCTTTTTAGGTAAAGATAAATTTCTATCGGGTTTTTCTGAATATTCAATATTGCAGATTGAGAACAACATAGAAAAGTCAGTTACAAAGCGAAAAGAAGAAAATAAACTAGGTATCACTATAGGGGAAAGCCTTTTAAAAGATTCGCAGGAGCATTTGCAACTTCTCAAAATGAGTCTTGGTGCAAGTAATATAAAGTATATTTCGATTGTAGATAAATTGGCTTTTGAAATTAACCAATGCTCAATTGAATTTTACAATTATTATCACAATATTAGCAGTGGTTATAATTATGTCGGACCAGCATTAGAATTAGCTAACAAAGCACTTCAAATTGTTGAAGGGGGGGTAGTTAGAGACAGAATCTCAGATACTCTGAAGACTTATGAGAAAATGAGGGATTATGAGATTTCAAGTGCGATAGAACTACTTCAACATATTCGTAACACAGATAAAGAAAATCAAAGTTCATGGACAGGAAAAAGTATTGATTGGAATAAAGTTGTTGAATTAATTTTGAAAACTATTCCGAAGAGTAATATGTCTAAAATCAGAAATGTAAAAGACAATGCTAAGTTAAATGAGTACAGAAATTTGGTGGATTTCGTTGTTGATAATCTCAATACTTATCAGCTTTTTAGAATTCGACACATTTGCTACTGGAAAACTGAAGATATTCTTGTTTGCACACAAATGGTATATAAATCTCTTCCGGTTTTAGGAAAGGTTGTTTTATGGTATCTGGTCGGACTTATTTGCTTGGCTATTTTTTTAGGAGATGAGGCAGTTGAAATGGCTTTATCCGTGACAGGTGTAATTTTGGTATTATTCGTTATTGGTTGGATAAGAGGTTAAACTAACTTTTTTGATTTAAAATGTTATCTAGCTTGTCTGAATTTGGAATAATTAGCTTATTCCAAAACTCAGGGCCCTGTAGTTCTGCATTATTGCTTGGTGTAATGTCGTCTTCCAAGTACATTTCAAGATCAGCACATCTTAGGATAATTTCTTGTTTGTTGAGATTGAGTATTTTCGATATTTTCTTCAAAAGCTTTATTTCGGAATAATGAATTTCATCATCGGCTAGAATCGTATTTAAAGCGAAATCGACAAAAACGCTCTCCTGATTTGGAGAAAGCATTAAATTTTCAATAGACTTGAAATAGTCGCTCATGAAATTTTCAGAGTCATTCTTTATAAGTTCTAAGAGCTCTTGAATGGATTGCCTCACATTAATTCCCTCGAAGTTTGGGTTAGCAGCACATAAGTTCTCAATGATTTGAATTTCTCGATTGTCAATATTGCCATCGGAAGTCATAAAACAGAAGGCAGTTTTGATTAATAAGTTGTTGAAGGTTATCTTATCCATAATTTGTTGTTTTATTTAAATCCAATTCTTGGCCGATTATTGTTAATATCAGTATCATCAGAATCCATCTTAGATTTTAACTTCTCGTATTTTTCTAAAACCTCAAATGCTACGGACGGTTTAGTATTTTGAATTGTTTTCTCCAGAATCTGCATTGTAATTCTTGATTTTTCTTTGAGCGCAGAGCGAGAAGCTTCATTAACAAGAAATTCAATATCAGATGAGACGTAGTTAATGGTCAAGGTTGAGAGTTTGTCGTAATCCACCCCAAAGTCAAGGGGTCTAGTTTTCAAATACATCTCAAACATTGCCCTTCGAGCTTCGAAGTCGGGCGGAGGCAGATAAAATTTCTTTTCAAGACGTCCAGCTCGCAGAATTGCAGGATCAATTAAATCAGGAAAGTTAGTTGCTCCAATTATAAAAATACCTTTTTCACCGGTGCGGTCCATTTGAGCTAACATTTCGTTTACCGCACTTTTTGCCATTTCGTGGGCATCACTTTCTCGGTTGGGAAGTAGTTCATTTATCTCATCAATGAAAATGATGGTTGGAGCATTTTTTTCTGCTTCCTCGAACATTTTTGCAATATTCTCCTGTGTCGCATTAATGTATCTACTTTTCAAAGTAGAGGGTGTCGCTAGCATAAAATTAAATCCAACTTCTTCTGCAAAGTGTTTGGCGAAAAATGTTTTTCCGCAACCAGGAGGACCGTACAAGAGCATTCCATTGGGCATTGTCACGCCATACTTCGAGTATTCCTCAGGGTTGTGTAAAGCATCGATTACATCTAATTGCAATTGTGCTTTCAATTCTTTCATTCCTGCAATAGCATCAAAACCTTTTCCTTTGGCTTTTTGAGTTTTGATTTTTTTCTCATCCTTGTCGTCTGACTTTACTTTCTGAACGATGTCGATATCTTCAATTTCGATTTCACCATTTAAAGCCTCTATAAACTCATTTGCAGATTGAAAACGGTTTTCGGGGTCGTTCTGCAAAGACTTTTTCAAAACCTTGAGAATTGATTCATCAAAGTCCACAATGTCGCTGGAAACCTTTGGAAATGTGAGAGACTTTTTACGTTCTTCAATGATGACATCTTCTGCTTTTGTTCTGTCTGCTTTAAATTTTGAAATGTCTTTGAACCAAGGCGGCATTCCGAAAAGTAAATGATACATTACTGCACCAACAGAAAATAAATCAGTTTGAGGAGAATAAAAACTATTAAAACATTCTGAAGCAACATAATTCAAATTCAAACCTTCTTTGTTATATGCCTTTGACGATTGATGAAATGATCGGGCATAACCGAAGTCAATAATTTTAGCTAGTGGAGTATCACCTGATAAATCAAGCATTATGTTTTGAGGTGTGATTTCATTGTGAATAATTGGTTCTGACAAACTGTGTAAATAATTAAGACCGTTTAGTACCGCCGAAATTATTTGCTTTAATTCGTAAACAGATAGAATTTTCTCTCGGCTTGTTTTTTCAGCTAAAGTTTCACCAGCGATGAAGTTTAGAACCAAAAAGCCAAACCTCTTTCCTTCTATAATCAACTCTCCACTGTCTTTATACGTGACAATGTTTGGATGCTTGATTGATTTTAAAAATTCAATTTCAAGCAAGTTATATTCATTGTCAAAAGCAGAACGGTGAAGTTTCGTGTAATTAAATAGTTTTAGGAAATATAGTTTACCATCTTCCCCTTTGATTCTGTATGTTTCAGCATTACTACCTTTCTTAATAGGAAATGACACTGTATAGTCTTTAACTTTACTTCCCTTTAATAAACAAAATTCATTTTCCAGATTCATTATTCAGCTTATTAATTCTAAGACACGCAAACGCATTGGGATTTTCTTCTTCCACACCCTTTGCAAGTTTGGTCTGGGAAATTATTTTCACACTCAATACATATTGGCAAAAGTTTTTCTTCTGATGGATTTTCATTTATAATTTTCAATCCTTGATTAATTAATTGTCTCACTCTTGCAGGGTTTTTCCATTCGATTCTGTCAAATTGTTCGTCCCATCTTCTTATACTTCCGATCAATTGATAAATTAAGGTGACACCAACATACATTGTCTCGATTTCTTCAAGAATTTCGCGGCCGAGATCGGGGTCTTTTGAACGGATAACATCATCTGTTTTTGACCTAAGTTGTTCTAAAGCCTGGTTGGTTTTATTATTCCCTAATTCATCATTAGCCTTTTCTAATCTAGTAAACTCCAAACGAATCTCTTTTTCTAACCTTTCCCAACCAGTCCCTTTATCTAAATCATCAACCTTGATAAGATTTTCTCGCATTTTATCAAACACCTCTTTTCTTCGGTCTCCATCGCTCTTCCCTTTTTCATAATATTCTTGTAATTCAGTCAATTCAGATTTTAACTCGTTCAGTTTTGTAGTGTCAGATAAAACTTTCGCATTTTCTATTTCCCTGATTATCCTGAAGCCATCTTTGAATTCAGATTCTATTTTATAAGTTGGAGGAATTGAAATTCTATGTTCCTTATCAATAGAAAATTCATGCTGATATTCCAATTTGTGGAAATATGCTTTGCCTGAAATACTCTCGTTTCTGTCAAGTTGAATTGTTAAATCGAAAGTACTTCCTTCAGGTAAAAGTGCAGGTAAATCTTCTCCTGTGATTTCTAAGTCAAAAACGTGCTCATTATAAATTGCTCTGGAGCCCTTGGCAATATTATTCCCCTGATAGATAGGTATTCTGAGAAAATCCTGTTTCATTCCAGGTCTTATTTGACTAGATGTTACTCTTCCGTTTGAGACTCCAATAAGGCCTTTTGAAGTTAGTTCTCTGTCCTTCTCTAATCCTTTGAGAGGTTCAAATTCCATTCGTTCTGTTTTCTTATTTTTAATTTCAATTCCATAGAAGAATGGCAGAGTTGCCCCCTGTCCCGTTCCTGTAGCTCCATCAATTACACATCTAATTGTGAATTCAGAAGGAGAACAAACTACATAATTACTTTTACTATCTGTGGTTTTTACTTCGAAATGATTTGCCCCCTCTTTTAATAGTAGATCGAAAAGTTTCGCCTTGCTATCTAATTCAATCTTACTACTATTCCATGCTCCATCAGCTCTGAATATCTGCGCGAATATTTTTTCTCCGTTTAATTGGTCAACATTCTTGATTTTGATGTTTATAAGAGCATCAGTTTCTACAGTAGCAGAGTCAAAGTTAATTTCTAGTTCAACAGAATTATTTTCTGTGGGACCAGAAATTATTTTTCGGTCAATGGAAGAGGCATAAAGTGCGGCTCCCTTCGCAACAACAGTCATTGGGTCAACAGAAACATCAACATTATTTGTAACCTGTTCTTTAAGCATTTCTCTCAAGAGAGGAGTTAATGTTGGCCCACCAACTAAAATTAGTGCATTGACTTGGCTTCCATTGAGGTGATTACTTTTAAGCAGTTCTTTCGAAATGTCGGTAGCTCTTTGAAAGAACGGTTTTTGAACTTTATTCAATTGTTCTCTTGTGACTGTAAGATCAAATTCAAATGGGATGCCTGAATCGTCATTTCCGAAGTTCTCACCAAGTTGAGATATTAAGTCTTCCTCCAATTTAGTTGACAAAGCAATTTTTAATTGCTCGGCTTTATCCTTGAACTGATTTCTGAACTTGTTTAGCTTTTCATCATCTTTAAGCAGCTCATCGATTTCATAATTTTCTTTGAAATATGGTAAAAGAATTTCATCAATTATTGCAAAATCAATATTCTTTCCTCCCAAATAGTTATCACCTTCAGTGCTTAATACTTTGAAAATACCCTCTTCGATTTTGAGTAATGCAGCATCAAATGTTCCGCCACCAAAGTCAAATACTACCCAATAGCCATCTTTTATTTTTGTCTTTACACCATATGCATAGGCAGCGGCTACTGGTTCTGATAATAATTCAACATGTTCGAAGCCTGCTAATTCTGCTGCTTTTTTGGTAGCTTCTTTTTGATTAGCACCAAATTTTGCAGGAACTGTAACTACAACAGCATTTACGACTTCATCTGTTATTGGTTGTTTCAGCTTTTTTAATACTTCGGCTGATAGCTCCTCTGATGATAAGTCTTTACCTAAGTGTGATGAATAATAGACCTTATCTGTCCCCATAGTTCTTTTGAATTCTATGAAAACATTAGATGAATAATTTGGATTTTGGCTCTGAAGCCTTTTATCAACACCAAGTTGTGTCAATGCTTTATCTCCAATTTCTAGTGCTCCTTTTTTGGAAATGGCAACACAAGAAGGTACAGTATCTTTTTGAAAGTCCAGCGATTTTTTAATTATTGGCTCACCTAATTCCATTCTTGCAATTGCTGAATTTGTAGTCCCCAAATCAATGCCGTAGTCAATTTTTATTCTTGCCATTTTTAATAGTTTAAGATTTTAGTATTATTCCCCGTAGGCTACAATTACTTGTGCTTTTTGGATTATTTTGTTGTTATAGTGGATTTCTGGTTTTATGATTCGTCTTATTATTTGTTCACCCTCATTTAATGAAAGATCAGGTTCCTTTGAGGCATCCATATTCATTCCGTCATTGTACGGTTTGTTTAAGAGGTCTACAATTTCGTAACCGTTTGCTTTGAAATTATCAAATACATTCGTAACAGCAATTGTCAATTGTTTGTGTCCACGAACTTTAATGTCCATATGAATTAAGTTCATTTGCATTTTTACAATTTCATCCGCAACTTTTATTGCTAATGAATGATCGATTTCACTGGCGGGGTTTGCTTTTCTCTCTTGCTTTAATAATTCCATTTGTCCGTTAAAGAGTTCCGCAAGTTTTGTGTTTATCAGGACTTGTTCTTCGTCAATAGATTTCTTTGCATTAGATAATTGTGTTTGCACCTCCGTTTTATCAGTTTTTTGCTTTTTACTCAAAATTAAATACAGAAGTCCTGAGAGTACGATTGCTGACAATACTCCAATAATTCCGTAAAGTGAATTTTTTGACAAGTCGGAATCCACAGCGTCAATTCTTTTGTTTGCAGAATCACCTGTTGTGGAAATTTGAAAGCCCAATTGACTTGCTGTGTTAGCTATGGCAGATGAATTGTTGTTAGTGGAAATTTGGAGATCCGATAAAGTTGTATTTATTACTGTAATTGTTTTTTGTAAATTCTGAATCTTTGCTTTTAAGGAGTCTTTTTCAACTTTCAACTCTTTAATTTGAGTTTGAAGGCTTTGCAGAGCAGTATCATTTGTCGTCGAATTTTCTGGCTGTGCTTGAATTGACGAGCACAAAATTAAGCTTGTGAAAATTAGAATAATTTTTTTCATATTAATAATAGGTTGTTTTGATTTTCTCTTTTAGTTCACTAATTATTTTGTTCTGTAATTGAAGCTTTGATTTTTTTTCATTTTCTGCTTTAGAAACCAAATTGTTTATCCTCATTTGTTGTTCTCGAATTTGTCGGTCTCTTTCGGATTGACTTCTTAAGAAATGCCATTCTTTGACCTTAATCATTTCCTTTTTTGCATAAGAAATTTCGGAAGAGTACCATTCAATATTTTGAATCTCTTTCAGTTTGCTTTCAGCAATTTTAAGTTCACTCTGAAGTTTGTCAAGAGGTGATAAAGTAACTTCGAATGTTTTAGAATGAATCAAGAACCCTTCGAAATAAATTTCTATGCGATGAGTTCCAACTTCATAAATACAACTGGTGCCATTTCCCCAACCGGAAATAGATAGGCTTGATGCTCCCGGTCTTAATTGGGTTACTATGGATTGTGTATAGCCTAAGGGAGACTTTTCTACATTTCTTTTTAATGTGCCTGTTGGACTAAAGTATTTTACGTCAAGCGTAAAATTATTGAAAGATAAAGGTTTAACATAGAGATTTAGACCGATGTATCTTACGCATTTTGTATACAGAGGTTGTTTGTCTGTGTTTGTTACTTCTGACCCCGTAATTGTAAAAGGTAATTTTGGAGGAATTTTATTGTAATCGGTTATTGTTTTAGTTATCAGTGAACTTCTTTGTGATTTTTCCTCGAGCCAATTGAGCAGTTCAATAAATTCATTTTTTCTTTTTGTATCATCGCTATGCTTGATTTTAGTCAAATTTTTCTTGGTTAACAATTCAATTATCCTCACATTTACTTTATTCCAGTCGATGTGATTTTCAATGCTCTGCTTGACTTGATACATATTTATTGTAATCTTCCCAGACTTATAATCATCGCTGTTTATAATTTGGAGCACTTCTGCGTTGACTTTTCTTTCGTTGTCTACATACATTTTTTTAACCATTTGAATGAATTCAATTATTTGGTTAAGTTCGCGTTCCTTCATTGCCTCAATGGTCGAGAGATTCTCAGAAATACGTTCAGTACAGATAGATCCTTTTGAAATACTCTTGGCATTTTTCGCCAGTTTTATGGCAGCACTAATAATTTCATCGACCTCAGAATCTTGGTCAATATGATAGTTTAAATATGCTATGCTACACTCGAGTAGTTCATTTGCTAATTTGTCTGAAATTGAAGTGAACTTTAAATTGTCTGAACCAGTCAAAGATGCTAATTCTTTTAATGGCTGCCGAGTGTTTTTGTAAAGTTGATCACCGATGTTAGCCGCATTCTTTTTGTTTCCCGCGCGTTGATTTTTACTTTTCTCAATTTCAGACTCAATTAATTGTAGAGGCTTTTGTGAAAATGTTATTATGAATTCATCTTTTGCTAAAAAGTCGTTTTTATTTATTATTTGAAGAAATTCTGAATTACTTATTTTTTTGGATTGATCTATTTCCGAATGAAGTTGTTCAAGAAATAATAATTGCAGGTTTTTTTTTGAAATTTGAAAATTATCATCCGATGCTGCCGATTTCAATTTTTGAGCAAAATCACTTTCCAGAAATTTAAGTTTTAGAAAAACCCCGTTCTCATATAAGGTTCGGTTGGAATTAGTCCCTTCCAATATTCCGCTCAAATAGAGAGTACTAAAGTTACTGTATGCCGAGGCATTTTTAGATGTTACTTCTCCGCTTGCTATGAGCTTTGACCAGATGCTCATAACACCATCAATATCACCAGATTTGAGAAGATCCAATGCCGGTTCATCGGTGATATGATTTCCTATATAAAACCAAAACAGAGCAGCTGCGATTTTGTCGCTATCAAGATTTAGCTTTGATTCGGCGTCTGAAATAGCCTCTTTTTTTTTATTTAGAGTGCCAATATTTGGTAAACTATACTCCTCGTCAGGGGTCTGTTCTGCTTCGATAAATTGTTTTAAGCGTCTAATTCTTCGATCTTGCTCTCTGGCAGAAGCTCCAACCAAAAGCCCTAAAATGCGGTACGGGTTATTTAAAATTAGGTTCATTGCAATAAAGTCATTTTCGCGTTCACATTTATGGTGATTTGAGATTGAATCACAGAACTCAAAATCAATTTTCTAAAATACTATTTAATCGGAAATGAAATGTAAATGTTGATAAATCATCACTATTATTGATTTGATTAGTTTTTAAACGCAAATTTTGTGAAGTATTTCTTAATTTAGTTCCTGTCTAAAATTAAAAATTGTTGAAAGACTTGTTTTAAAACTTCGATTATTACAGGAATGCAACGAGAAGTATAAGTATGAAAAGTAAAAGGCCATTTACACTAATTTTAAGTTTGATTTCATTGTTTTTAATGATTTCATGCGGGAGTCAAACTATGGAACAACAAGTCGAAAAAATGCTTGTGACCACTGATTACTCCGAAAGAAGAGATATTGCTTTTGCTTTAGCAGATTCTTTGAATCCTAAAACAGTGGAGTTGGTAGTTGGAGCAGTCGGAAGTTCGAATGCTGGTGATGCATTGAATAAAATGCTTGAGCGATATAAACAGATCTGCTCTTCAAAGGATAAAGAACAACAGGCAATGAAATGCATAGCGCTTATTCCCACGATTGAGGCTGCCAATTATCTTGGAGAACTAGCTGTTACTTTAAGTAACAATAGTAGTTTGGCTTTGGAATACATAAAAAAAATGCCTTTGGTGAACAGGAAGTCGGCACTTTTAACAGCCCTTTTAAAAGATGTTAATGGAGTTAATGATTCGGTTCTCTATTATTATCTGGCAACAGGTAATAATGCGACCACTGAATTGATTGCCGTTTCGAATCAAATAGCTACTTCTCATATTGAGGCAGTCATTGAAATGATTGTAAGATCAAATTCTTCTTCAGAGAATTCGAAATATGATGCAATTGTTTGCGGATTTCGCAGAAAAGATTTGTCTGACAATTTTCGCGGGTTTTTGAATAAATCGCTAAAAGATTTAGGTAGAGATTATATGTTGAGATTGATAGAAGATTATTATGCCGATTCAAATTCGGATGGATTATTAATTGCACTCAGGGATTACGGGAATGAAGTTATTACTTACTTAATATCTCAATTGGCAAAGGACGAAAGGGCGGAGGAGTTGTTGGCTAAATTAGGAGACTCGGCCGTTTCAGCCTTAACGAGCAAAATGAAGAGTAGTGAGCAAGACATTCGTTTTGCAGCTGCTGACGCCTTGGTAAAAATGTATAAGTATAATCCCAGTTCAGTTCAGCACCTAACGGATGCATTTGATTCGCAGAGTGTTGGCGCGGTAGCTCAGAACTATCCTTTTTATATTAGAATGGGTTTGGCAGGTACAGAGGAATTGTTACTAAAGGCTTTAGATAAGCGTTTTTCCGAGAATATGTGTTTGGATTATTTAAATTGCGGGAATGTTTATGTTGAAAGACGTGCGAACGAAATAGCCGAAGAGCACGGCTATCATGTATACTCAGATGTCGGTAGTCATTCAGGTCCCATTTGGGGAAGTGGTAATTAAATTATATACAAATGAAAAACATGAGGTATCTACTATTAATAGGTTTCGTATTTATCACCGGAACTTTGTTCTCACAAGCAGAACTTACAATTGAGAATAATTCCATGCGTATGATGACAATCAAAGTCATGCGAGCGTATGGTGCAAGTTCGTCTCTTTTTAAACAAGTGGATATAGCTCCGAATAGTTCGAGAACTGTTTATTTTAGTTCGGGAGGAACGTATTTCACTAAAACGAAAGCGGTATTGTCGGGGAAAGATCCAATATATCAGAAAGGCCAAAGGTTTGAAGTCACCAATGATAGAGCGGGTTACAGTATTTTAACACTAACATTTACAATCAAGGAATCTCAAGTTCCACAAACTTCAGGAGGTGCGAAAATTTCTAAAAGTGAATTCGATAATGACTAATTTTTCAATGCTTTATTTTTGAATAGGATGCTTAAGATTAAACCTATTGCTACTGCGATGTCGACAAAATTCCAAATTTCTCTTCCCAAAGAAATTTTTATAAAAGGTTGAAATAAAATGGCTAGTACAATGTATACGGTGATTTCATTCTTAGATTCCTCAGAATTAGCCTCCGCGGCTAATACTGCAAATCCGACCATAGCTGCAAATCTTACGAATTGAAAATATCCATATGGCAAGTCTGCTAAACAAGAGAGTAGTAAAACGGATAGGGCTATCTTGATTAAATTCTTCATGACGTTCTCCTTTTGAAACATAAATTTAGATAAAAATAAATATACAATGAAAGATTCAGTAGTTTGGTTTTTGGTTTGTTGCTGCTTTTGCTTTAAAGGAGTTTTAGGTCAAACACCAGGAAGCCCATTGAAAGATATAGATGGAAACGTATACCAAACAGTGGTAATTGGCGACCAGATTTGGTTGCAGTCTAATTTGATGGTTGAACATTTTTGCAATGGAGATCCTATATTAACAGGAACTGATACGCTAATTTGGACAAATTTGGAGTATTCCATGATGTCGGTGCAGAATGGAGATAAAGTCTTTGCAAAAAAGTATGGTTACTTGTATAATCTCTACGCAGTGAAAGATGAGAAACAACTTTGCCCTGATGGCTGGAGAATACCCTCTGAATATGATTGGGATAAACTAACGTCGCACTTGGGAGGTAATTTGTTAGCAGGCGGTAAACTGAAATCATCAGTAGGTTGGAATGAAAGCAAAATTAAGGGGCAGAATACGGTTAAATTCAACGCTTTGCCAGGGGGGTATAGGTTTGCAAACGCAATGTACGGGCTAGAAGGAGTTGTCGGATTTTGGTGGACGAGCGATTTATTTGATATAGAAAGAGGGTGGGCGAGATATATTAATTGGAATGGAGATCAACTTTATCGGGCTAATTATGAATTAGGTTGTGGGTTTTCCGTAAGGTGTGTTAAGTCAAACTGATCTTCATGGTCAAGTTCATTTAGCCATCAATTTATAGAAAGTTATTTTGAATGTCGAAATCAGAAATACATTTTGATTTTTTTAACGCGTTTTAGCCTAACGTAAAATATTTATAACAATGGAAATTAAAGAGAGTAATAAAGGGAGTTTCGGCCTGGGGATTTTATTTTTTTTGGTATACGGAATAACTATATTTTTTCATGGCTTTGAACTTAAAACATCTTTTTTTTTAATGTATGGAATGTATTTAGTCTGGCAGAACGGTTTTGTTAGAGACACCTCGAACTGGAAATATAAGCCAATGAGAATAATTGTTGTTTGCTCAGTGGCGATTCTTTGTTTCTTTTCAATTCTCTTTGTTTTTAGAATGCAGAATTTGGGGGACTCCAAATTATCCAAAATAGAGGTGTTGCGTGATATAGCAAACGCAGCAAATGACAGTTTGCCAAAGGATGTTGGAAATGGTGATTCACTAATGAAAGTAATCGCAATAGATGAAAGCAATTTGAGATATGAGTATAAAATACAATATTCAATTGGTAGTGTAATATTGTCAGAACTTGAAGCTGATTACAGGGTTGCGCTTATCAGTAAATTAAAAAGCTTCGATAGTAACACATTAGATGCGCTGAGAAAAAGTGAAATAAATTTTTCACATGAGTTCAAAGATAGGAATGGTAATTTTGCTTTTAATATTATTATTAAATCGGGTGAGTACTAAAATAATTTTATTCTATGAAATCCTTCAAATTAAGAACCGAAACGCAATTCAAGGAACTTCTACAGTTTCCAAATAATCAAGAGTTCAATTGTTATTTATGGAATGATATATCCGTTGAATCAGCTAAGGAAGTCGTTGTCATGTTCAACGGATTTCTTGAAGGTGTTTCTTCGAGTATAGAGGAGCGTGATCGTTTATTATATAGATACAAACTCATTGCGAAAGAGCTTAACAGAAACAACATAGTTGCTATACTCTTGCCTTTGCCTTTTCATTTCGATAGATCAATAGGCGTATCCAGTGGAGATGATTCTGCACCCATTCAAAGACTTCAAAGTCATGGGTCATTTCTATATTATGGTGGATTTACTCAAGTCGTATCTGATATAGAATCGTTGTATACAAAATTGAAAGGAGCTCCATCTGACTTTGGGCTTCGCGACGATTTTCGAATAAGCATTCTAGGCTATTCAATCGGTGGTGTTTCTGCGATTTCAGCTGCGAATCATTTGAAAAGCAAAATGAAAGTAGAAGTCAGCTCATTGATTCTGATGCTTTCAGCATGGAAGCTGCAGGATATTGATCCGAAAGCTATTGGAGGATTTTTCAATTTGGAACCAAATTTTAATGAAGATACCTGGAAAAGAATGCTCGAAGAGTTGAGTGTTTTGGAGACTGATAATAGCGTTAATTCATTATTCAAACATCTAATTTGGGGGACAGGTCAAGATATTGATTTTGAGAACTTGGCCAAGAAAGTTCTTTTTATTGATGGACAGTTCGATGAAATCTTTCATCCGGAGATTATTCGAGATAGACGACAAATCATTCAACAGAGAAATTTGAAAAATTGCACCTTCATAAGTATACCCTCGAACCATTTGGCTATTCAGAGAAATGAAGCTATTCCTTTAGCAAAATATATAGCTTTGTATTTAACTCTATAAACTGGGACTTAATAATTTATTGAGTTATTTACATTCAGGCTAGATACTAATTTGAACAACAGAAAATGGAAATTGCAATTGGAATAATTATATTGGTAGTTGTAGGTTACTTTCTCTTCAAACAGTATGCGAAGAAAAAGTATGCTGGGTTTCTTAAATTTTATGATGGGATCAACGAGAATACAGTAAAGGAGGCAAATAAGTCTTTGAATAAATATTTATTCGATTATTCTAATAATCCTTCAGAAGAGTTAGGTGACAAAATTTCTGAGGTGCTGAATCAGAATAAGTCATATGTAATTCTGACTTTTGTTGACAATAAAGACCCAAATGATAACAAGACCTTTGGCTTGACTAATTCAATAAATTTTAGAAAAATAAAAAATGGCGACATCGGTGCATTTACCGATTTTGACTTAATGCGAAGTTACGTTGGCAATTATGTGTCGACAGAAATAATGCTTGTAGGAGACTTTATTGCGCTGTATGGCAAACATAGCATTGCATCTATTACTTTGAACTTTACCCTACCAAATCCATTTAGGTTAGCACAAGGGAATGAATAGATTTATTATTTAAGTGACACCGAATTTTTCTGGTTGTTCAAGATAAGACAGGCTTGTCTGAAAAAAGTTCTTTCAATCGTTTTCAACCTCAAAAAACTCAATCAACCCATTCGGAGTTTTCTTGGTAATTCCGCATATACCAACTGAAACATTGTTTGACCAACTTCACTCTATCGGTGTAGCCGTCTTCATTGAAATCTGCAATTATTTGCTAGCTAAATCTAAAGTTAACTTTTAAATGCTATAGGATGAAGTTGGAATAGTTATATTTGACTCACTTAAAAGCAAAAAGGTTGAAATAATCAATACTAAAAATAAAACCATCCGGTATGAAATCAAATCTTTACAATTCTTCTCGTTTCCTTCCTTTTTTATTAACGTTTCTTGTATTATCAGCTACCTATGTATCATTCGCGCAGATACCTTCATATGTTCCGACAAACGGATTAATAGGATACTGGCCTTTCACTGGTAATGCGAATGACTTGAGCGGGAATAATAATAACGGAACTGTTAGTGGTGCTACATTAGGAAGTGACCGCAACGGCAATGCAAATAGCTGCTATGATTTCAACGGTCAAGGTAATTTTATCCAATGTCAACCAATGAACCAACTTGACAATTCGCCTTATATGACATTGTCTTGTTGGTTTAAAATAGAAGGCCAAAACACCAACTTAGATTGCGTTAATGGGTGCGCTCAATATTTGATTTCTCAGGGAGTTGATGATGTGACAGGCAATTCACTTTTTGGTTTAGCGTACAATCAAAGTGTTGTGCCATATTCATTTGGAATGGTCAACGGCTATTCAAATTTATTTATTACCTCTTTGTCTGGAATTGCTGATTTTTCTAGCTGGAACCAGTTGACTCTAGTTTTTTCTTTTGGTGCGAATAAACTCTATTTAAATGGAAGCTTGGTTGCCACAAGCAATTACATGGGTGTAGTTTCAAGTCCGAACCTTCCACTTTTCTTTGGTAAATACAATGGAGATCCTGGATTTCCTTATTACGTGAATGGCAAAATAGATGACATTGGAATTTGGAACAGAGCATTAACTGAAGCAGAAGTTTCAGAGTTGTATTACGGTTGCACAGTTTCTGCTACTCTTCAGCCTTTAGATTTAAGCGTTTTAACAGGAAATGATGCGAGCTTCACTGTTGCCGGCTCAAATGCCAATTGCACTTTTCAATGGCAGACGGATTTAGGTTTGGGATGGCAGAACCTCACCAACGCAGGGCAATATTCTGGAGTAAACACCTCTACTTTAACGGTATCAAACACGAGCGCTGCGAATAACAATCAGAATTTTAGATGTTTGATTACGCTAGGCACTTGCAGCGCTTTATCGTCTTCTGCTGTTCTTACAGTATTACCTGTGTCTGTCACCGAAAATGAAAACCTAAGTTTTTCCATATTCCCGAATCCTGCAACAACAAACCTTACACTTCAGGTTGAAAGCGCCTTGATCGGATCAGAATTTTCTATTTACGATGCAGTTGGTAAAGTTGTAATTAAGGATAAAATCTTATCTACGAACCAGAACATTTCTATTCGCAACCTTTCCAATGGCAATTATATTTTGCGTGTAGGAAATGAAAATAAACTTTTTTCTGTATCGAATTAATAGAACACTATTGCTTCAACGGATTAAATTGAATACGCGTCACATTAAGAATGCTCAAATAGAGAACAATGTCATTTTCCAGAGAAAAAACGCTATGATGAAATTTTTGAGTCTATTACTAATTCTCGTTACGCTCAACTCTTGTGTTGTGAATAAAATAGGAAAGAGAACAGGTATTGATGATATTTCCTTTGGGAGTGGTGGCGGATTTACAGGCGAAGTTAAAACCTATAGACTTTCAGCTGATTGTAAACTTTTTGAAGGAGAGTCAGAAATTAGCAAAATTGAATTCAGAAAAACTTCGACGATTTTCAAACACGCGAAGGATTTAAAAGATTTGAAATTTTACGAGCCCGAAAATATGTATTCATTTATTGAAATCAAATCGAAGGAAAGTACAAACAGAATTGTATGGGCCTATGGCTCAACATCAGTTGACAAAAAAGTAATAGAACTTTATAACGAGCTACTAACAACCATTAAATAAATTCAAAATGGCAAATCGATACTTGAAAACAATCGGAACGATTGGAACACTTTTTATTGTTTCACTCGCATTCGGACAGAAAATCCAACAGCCTGTTCCAAATTTTCAAAATCCGTTTCAACAGAAAACCTTAAACTCACAACAAGCTACTTTGGCACCAAAACGGTCCGGCGACTTCGTTGGTAAAAAACCGAAGGGTAATAATGAGAATTATGACATCGTGCATTCTAACGACTATTCTGTTATTACGTTTTCAGAAAATAGTAGAATTATTGCCAGTGACTTTTTTCAAATATTGAAAAGCGATCTTGGTCTTTCTGAAAGTGATAATTTCAAATTAATCAAAACTGAAAATGATGAAATTGGGTTTGTTCATTATCGCTATCAACAAATTTACAATGACATCCCTGTTTTTGGAAGCGAGTATTTATTGCACGAAAAGTCAAATAAGTTGTCCTCTGCTAACGGAACTTTTTACAAAATTGCTTTAAACATATCCCCAAGTGTTTCAAAAGAAAGTGCGATTCAGGCTGCAATACAATCTGTTGGAGCTGAAAAATATTTGTGGGATAATGCAGCGGAAGAACAGTTTTTAAAAACAGAAAAGAACGACCCAAATGCAACTTATTTGCCACAAGTCGAATTGGTAATCGCTCCAAATAAAGGTAATTATGGTGCAAATGATTTTCGTTTGTGCTACAAAGTATTTATAGCATCTGAAAAGCCTTACAATTTGGTTAATGTTTTTGTAGATGCTCACACAGGCGAAGTAATAAATACCATTGATAAAATTGCACATGCCGACGTAACAGGCACGGGAAGCACCTTGTACAGCGGAACAAAGAGTATTACAATGGATAGCTATAACGGTGCCTATCGTTTAAGAGAATCAGGCAGACCTATTCAGACTTTTAATATGAATGGCGGAACAAACTATTCAGCTGCAACCGACTTTACCAATGCATCTACAAGCTGGGGCAGCGTGCCAAGCTTAAATTCTTTTACAATTTCAAACGTTGCTTCAAGTTGGTGGTATACATCTTTTGCTGACGAAATCCCCGATCTTTATATTATCGTAAAGGATGGTGCTGGCAATGCGGTTTATACATCAAGTGATTATTACAATACAAATGCGCCTGTTACATTCAATAATTTAAATATTACATTAGGAAATCCACCATATTCTGTTGAAGTATGGGATTACGATGCCGCGAGTAGTGATGATTTTGGAGGCAGTTATTCTATTTCAAACAGTGTAGGAACATTCAATTGGTCAGGAAGTGGGAACAGCGGATCTTATAATTCTGCCTTATCCGGTAGAGCGGAAGTTGAAGTCCATTGGGCAATGGAGAAAACGTATGATTTTTACTTAAACCAATTGAACAGAAACAGCTTTGACAACGCGGGCGCAATAATCAAAAATTATGTTCATTACGATGTGTCGTATAGCAATGCCTTTTGGAATGGAATAGCTATGACATACGGAGACGGGGATGGAGATCTTTTTACGCCACTTGTTTGTATTGATGTTGTTGGACATGAATTTTCTCACGCTGTAATTCAGAATACCGCGGACTTATTATATCAAAGAGAATCAGGAGCTTTGAACGAGTCCTTTGCAGATATATTTGGAACTGCAATTGAATTTTATGGTGCCACTTCCCCTAATTGGACAATGGGAGAGCAAATTATTCAGGCCCCATATTCAAATTCGCGGTCATTGTCAAACCCCAATAATCCAGATGGAGATAAACAGCAACCCGACACATATGAAGGTGAATATTGGAAAAACACATCAAGCTTTAGTGATCACGGTGGTGTTCACACCAATAGTGGTGTACAAAACTTTTGGTATTATTTATTGAGTCAGGGTGGCAGCGGTACTAATGATTTAGGAAACGCGTATTCTGTTACAGCAATTGGTATTAACCAAGCTACGCAAATAGCGTATCGCAATCTGAGCTTTTATTTGACTTCAAACTCAAATTACATGGAGGCTTATTACGGTTCATTGCAAGCTGCTCAAGATTTGTACGGAAGTCAATCAGCACAATATACCGCTGTTCAACAAGCATGGTACGCCGTAGGTATTGGCAACGCTTCAAGTAATTTTTGCGGAGGAACAACTTATCTAACTGCTCCAAGTGGCACTATTACCGATGGAAGCGGTTCATCTAATTATTATGACAATTCAAATTGCATGTGGGTTATTACGCCTCCAGGCGCAACTCAAATTCAACTGTTATTTTCGGAATTTGATACAGAGGCAGGTTATGACACCGTGTTTGTTTATGATGGACCAGATGAAACTTTTCCTCTCCTAACAACTTGGTGGGGAAATACACTTCCGCCAGCAATTACAACTTCTCCAGGAGTTGGTGCTATGTGCGTTAGATTCTCTTCTGATGTAACGCAGACCGCAAATGGATGGGTGGCGAATTATCAAGCCTACGGTATTTCTCCAACATGCGACGGTGGAACTACATTATCTGCCCCAACGGGTTCTTTTAATGACGGATCGCTTGCAGGAAATTACGGAAACAATCAAGAATGTTATTGGTTTATTGCACCTCCTTGTGCAAATTCAGTTACTCTGACATTTAGCTCGTTCAATACCGAGGCGGATTATGATGGAGTTGCAATTTATGATGGGTGGGATAACAACGCGACTCAATTGGCGTATTATTCAGGCAGTACCATTCCTTCTGCAGTGACTTCCTTTTCGGGTGAAATCTTGGTGGTTTTCACTTCAGACTTTATGATTTCGAATCCTGGTTTTACAGCAAATTATACATCTACGGGTTCAGCCTATTGTTCTGGAACAACGAATTTGAATACTGCTGATTATGCCACTTTTTCTGATGGAAGTGGAACTAATAATTATTGTAATAATCAAGATTGCAAATGGCTTATTCAACCACCGCAAGCTACGAGTGTAACGTTAAATTTTACTGAGTTTGATATTGAGCAAAGTTCTATAGATGGTGATTTTTATGATGCAGTGGAAGTGTACGACGGGACAAGTACCTCGGCACCTTTGTTGGGCCGTTTTACGGGTAACAACTTACCTCCATCAATTACTTCTACAGGGGGCAGTATGTTTGTGCGTTTTGTTTCAGATATCGTTGATAATTTCCAAGGTTTTTCTGCCTATTACACTTCAACACAAAATACATTTTGCTCAGGAGTTACAACCACTTTAACAGGCTTAAGTGGTTCATTCGCAGATGGAAGTTCAGCAAACAGCTATGCGAATAACACAAATTGCTCTTGGTTAATACAGCCGACAAACGTTTCTTCAATAACATTGTCCTTCCCAACATTCAATACAGAATTAAACTACGACGGTGTCATTGTTTACGATGGGCCCAACAATACGTCTCCAATTTTAGGGCAATTCTCAGGAAGTTCTATTCCGACAAGTTTAACCTCAACGGGCGGTAGTATGTATGTTGAATTTTTAAGCGATCCGTCTGTAAGAGCTCCAGGCTGGTCTGCAAATTACACTTCAACCTTAATATCTGGGATTTCTTTTGAGACGGAAGAAAATAATTTTGAATTGTATCCTAATCCAACACAATCTGATTTAAACGTACTTGTCAATTCTTCGTCGATCGGAAGTGACTTGTGCATCTTTGATGCATTCGGTAAATTGTTATACAAGGAAAAGATTCTTTCTACTCGAACTTCTATACCTGTTACCAACTTGGCTGACGGGAATTATATTTTACGAGTGGGCGAGTTAGTAAAGCGATTTGTTGTAGAGAAATAAAGCACCTTTTTTATTCGAAATTTGGAGCACCCTCAACGCAAGATGGGGGTGCTTTTTTATATTTATGTTTGTTTGTAAACCATGTTCTTCAGGGAAAGGTGCATTGTCAGATATCACGAAAAATAACGGTCTTATTTTTCGAAATAATTTACCTTTCTTTAGCAAACCGCAGTAAAACCAAAAGATACAGCGTGTTTCCAGCTGTAAACAGCAGTAAACCGTCGTAAACGGCGGTAGGAAGGGAGTTTACCGCGGTGGAAATACGTAACAGGAAGTTCTACTTGTGTATACCATTCAATTGACTCGAATTTGGTTTGATATGAAGTGTGATTTGAAGTTTTCAACAAATGAATTTTCTCGTGTTTTGGAATTTATCTTTTCCAAAACTGAATTCAATGAGTGAAGAAATTTCCCACCCAGAGGTAATAGATTGTTACCACCAATATGAGTATTACGAGGTAATTGCCGACGGTCCGAATGATCCGGAAGATCTGAATTTCATTTGTACTATGAATGTCGAAGCTAGGTTGAAAGCTGGCGAACCCTTCATCCGATATTTCCGAATAGTCCCATTGGAATCGCAGAACATGGAATCGCGCAAGGTCGTGTACTTACCTCCAGGAACTATTGTGAAGTTCAGCACTGGAATGAGAAGTAAGAATCGAAAATAATGATACGCCTTTCTTCGTATTTTTCGAGTTCAGTTTTTTGATTTCAATTTGAAAGGATTCTTTCCGAATGCATTTACTGACTTTGTTGGAGGCGCAAGATGTAATTTGCGATTTTGCACATACAAGAGGATTATAAAAACCTATCCTCATTTTATCAACATCATCGGCCACTCAAAACTTTCTGCAATACCTTTCAGGTCAACTTTTTCTTTTAAAAACGAAAAGTTTTAATGCGAAGTAAAAAGTGCTAAAGAGTTGAAGAAATGAAAATTAAAAGAGAATGGCCAAAACAACGAAAGAAGTAAAAGAGAAAGCAATAGAAGTTACCCTGTGGGATGCGGCGAATAAATTACGCGGTAGTGTTGAGCCAGCGGAATACAAACACGTGGTGTTGAGTTTGATTTTCTTGAAGTTCGCAAGTGATAAGTTTGAAGAGCAACGCAACAAGCTCATTGCAGAGGGAAAGGAGAAGTACACAGAGAAACCCGAGTTCTACAACATGAACAACGTCTTCTTTCTGGAAGAAAATAGCCGTTGGAATTTCATCATCAAAAAAGCCAAGCAGTCTGACATTGCTTTGGTCATTGACACCGCCTTACACACCATTGAGAAAAACAACAAGGCCTTGCGTGGTGCATTGCCCGATAATTATTTTTCTCGTTTGGGTCTGGATGTCACCAAATTGGCTTCCTTGCTCGATACCATAAACGACATTGATACCACCAAGGATCCGCAGAATGATTTGGTAGGACGTGTGTATGAATACTTCCTTTCGAAGTTTGCATTAGCGGAAGGAAAAGGGAAGGGAGAATTCTATACGCCTAAGAGTATTGTTAATCTCATGGCCGAATTGATAGAGCCATACAAAGGCATTATCTATGACCCGGCCTGTGGTTCTGGGGGAATGTTCGTGCAATCCATTAAATTCATTGAGGCGCACAACGGAAACAAGAAAGAGATTTCCATATACGGACAGGAATATACCAACACTACCTACAAACTGGCGAAGATGAATTTGGCCATCCGTGGCATCAATGGGAATTTGGGAGAGAAAGCGGCGGATACTTTTTTAGACGATCAGCACAAGGACTTGAAAGCAGATTTCATCATGGCCAATCCGCCGTTCAATCAAAAAGATTGGCGCGGAGAGAATGAGTTAATTGATGACCCTCGTTGGAGGGGATATGATGCACCACCGAAGAGCAATGCTAACTACGGATGGATTTTGAACATGGTCAGCAAGCTGAGTGAAAACGGAATAGCAGGATTCATCTTGGCAAATGGTGCATTGAGTGGCGGCGGCGAAGAATACAAAATCCGCAGAAAGCTCATTGAAAATAATTTGGTAGAAGCCATTTTGGTTTTACCACAAGATATGTTTTACACCACGAACATCAGTGTCACGCTTTGGATTATCAATAAAAACAAAAAAGCTCAAACCAAAAAGGTAGGAGCTGAGACTCGCAAATATAGAAACAGAGAGAAAGAGATTTTATTCATGGATTTACGTCAAGTGGGAATTCCATTTGAGAAGAAGTTTATTCAATTTGCTGAAGAGGAAATTGCTAGAATTACGAATACATACCATCAATGGCAAACGAATGCAATTGATAACGTTCCTGAGTTTTGTTATTCAGCAAGTTTTGACGAAGTGGTTAAAAAGGATTTCTCCTTGGTTCCAAGTAAATACATTGAGTTTGTAAATCGAGACGAGAACATTGATTTTGATGACAAGATGAATGTTTTGAAAACGGAATTTGCCGAATTACTCAAGAGTGAAGCAGAAAGCAAAAAAGATCTAATGAACGTTTTTAAAGAGCTGGGTTATGAAATCAAGTTATAGACGTTTAGGTGATTTCATACAACCCATTAAAGTGCGAAACGTTGGTTTGGAAGCAAAGGATTTGCTTGGTATTAATGTAAACAAACATTTTATGCCTTCTGTTGCGAATATTGTAGGAACAGATCTAACTAATTACAAAATTGTAAAGAAGAATCAATTCGCATGTAATCGAATGCATGTTGGTCGAGATTATAGAATACCAATTGCAGTTTCTAAAAGAGAGGAACCTTTTATGGTTTCTCCAGCATATGACGTGTTTCAAATCAAAAATTCAGAATTGTTATTACCCGAGTATTTGATGTTATGGTTTGAACGTTGCGAATTTGATCGAAACGCATGGTTTTACACAGATGCAGATGTACGAGGTGGATTAGCTTGGGAAGCTTTTATTGATATGAAACTCCCCATCCCCCACATCGACAAGCAACGCGAAATAGTAAAAGAGTACAATGCCATTCAAAATCGCATAGCGTTGAATGAGCAAATGATCAAGAAGTTGGAAGAAACCGCTCAGGCGATTTATCGGGAGTGGTTTGTGGAGTTTGAGTTTCCCGATGAAAATGGAAAGCCATATAAAAGCAGTGGCGGGGAAATGGAGTGGTGTGAAGAGTTGGGGAAGGAGATTCCGAAGGGTTGGAATTTAGGGAGGCTGGGGGATTTTTTAATTTGCAATCCTGAAACACTGTCATTTAAAGATAATTTTGAGACGATACTTTATCTTGATACAAGCAACATCACGAACAATAGAATAGATGAACTCCAAAAATTGAATTTAACATCAGATGAAATTCCAAGCAGGGCTCGCAGAAAAGTAAAAAGCAATGATATAATATATTCTACAGTTAGGCCTGCATTAAGACATTACGGTATTATCAAAAATCTACCCGAAAATTTAATTGTTTCAACGGGGTTTGTGGTTTTTAGAGTTGAAGGTAAAATTATGTTTCCTGAGCTAGTGTATTCATTTCTAACTGACGATAAAATTGTTGAATATCTACAAGCAAAAGCTGAAATGAGCGTTTCTACTTACCCATCCGTTACAGCTGATGATATTTTAAATCTTGATTTTGTTATACCTAATAATGATATATTAAACAAGGCTAGGATTTTTTTTAAATCAAAAGATGATTTTATTAATTTCAAAAATAAGGAAAATCAAGAGCTAACGAAGCTAAAAGGTTTGTTGCTTTCTAAGTTGGCGAAGGTGGAAAGTTAAATTATTGAATATAGAAAATTGATATGACAATCCCTGAATTACAAGCCAAAGAATTTGCCGAGAATTTTTTCCAGCATGAGCTGAAGGCTTTACAATTATTATGAAATGGTTAAATTGAAAAATATGCCAGACCCGCTTATTATTGAGAAATATTTGGAATTAGGTCTAAGAGAGATTCGTTTGACGACCAAATTCCGCATAAATTATACATTTTAAATTATTTGAAATCAGTGTGTTGTGTTAATTGCATGATAAAAATTAACTTAAAAGTGAAATATTTTCGTAATATTTGAGTTCAAATGGGTACATTCGCGTTAGAAATATGGTACGATGAGGGTAAGATGTGTTCGTTTTACTCTGTTTCGTTGGATGTGGAAAATGATGATGAGTCAACCGAAACGGATAAGTTTTTTGATATGTATGCCCAAAAAGGAGGACGATTTCGAAATCATGCGATTCAGCTTTCTACTCTGATTCTGAATGACATTGGAAATAGGTATGGAGCCACGGAAGATTTTACTAATCGATATGAAAATAATGCATTAGCACTCCCTCCGATATTAAACAAGAAAAACACAAAAATAAAGACAGTAGAACTCATAGGAAGGAACTTCCCTCTAAGATTGTTTTGTTATGTAATTTCAGAGCAATTGGTTGTCCTATTTAACGGAGGAGTTAAAGATGCAGGGACAGCTCAAGAAAGTCAATTGAGCTTGAAATTTCAGGAAGCTCAAACCTATGTAAATAGAATTGAACAAGCGTTAAGAGAAGGTGATATTGAAATCTCTAGTGATGGTAGATCGCTTATATCTTTTGACGGGTCAGATAACATTATACTTTAAGGTTATGAAAACGAAAACGGTAGAAAGGCTTCTCAAAGAGACGCCAGAGGATGTGAAAATCTTCGTTAGCATGTATGCGGATATCGTGGTGCGAATTAATCAGATTCTCAAAGAAAGGGGAGTTTCGAAAAAAGAATTGGCTGAGGGCATGGATAAGAAGCCTTCAGAGATTTCAAAATGGCTTAACGGGGAACATAATTTTACGTTGCGTTCGCTAGCGAAATTATCGGCCGAACTTGGTGAGAATTTAATCGAAGTGCCCAAGAAACAGTCTTCAAACACTTTTGTAAAAGATGGTTACTCATATACAACATGTACGTTTGTTATTCAAAAACCATCAACTATGCAAAAGGCAACTAAGTGGAAAAATCCAATAAATATCAATTTTGAATATGAAGAAGCCTGCGCCTAAAGACAATCCTTTTCGTCCTGAAAAAATCTCTTTGGAGAATATGCAACTGACGAGATTTGAAGTTTCTGCCTCCAATGATTTCGTGTTAGACGATGTAAATGGTTACAAAGTTCAACATGGAATTGAGCTTGGGTTTAACATAGAGGATAAACGTGCGAGAGTTGACTTTAAATTACAGGTAACTTCTACAAGCAATCTAGCTGATTCAGGAGTTGCTAATGGAAAATTTGAGATAGTGTTTATCTATAAAGTTGAAAATTTGGATGAGTTAGCTGCTCAGGAAAGTACTGGAAAGTTGGTCATTAACGCAGCATTGTCAAGTTCGTTAGCATCAATTTCATTTTCTACTTCGCGAGGAATTCTATTAACTCGATGTTACGGCACAGCTTTACAAAATTTTGTGTTGCCAATTGTCAATCCAGGAACTTTACTTCAGAAGAGCGATATATAAATTATGATTTAGTTGAGAGTTATTTACACTTGAAACTTTAAAATGCAATGAAATTCACTGAAGGGAAATTGGAACAAGCATTTGCAGACTTGCTCGAGTTACAAGGCTACCGTCATGTACTGGGCAATACCATTTCCAGACAGCCAGATGAAGTGTTGTTGGAAGGCGATCTTCGAAGTTTCCTTTTAACACGCTATTCCGACCAAGGTGTTTCCGACAGCGAAGTCAATTCCATAATCCTTCAACTCAAGTCACTACCGTCTTCAGATCTTTATGAAAGCAACAAGTCTTTCATGCGTATGCTGTCAGACGGTTTTATTCTGCGCAGAGAAGACCGATCACAAAAGGATGTCTTCATTCAATTAATAGATTTTACAGGATTAGATGCGCAAAGGTTATTGGAACCGGAGTCGCTCATTACAGTTCTTGGTGAATTGAATGGAACGTACGGAAACGATAAAAACAATTACAAGTTCGTAACACAACTAGAGATTCAAGGCGACGAGAAAAGAATTCCTGATGGAATATTATACGTCAATGGTCTTCCTCTCGTGGTCTTTGAATTTAAAAGTGCCATTCGTGAAGACGCTACTACACACGATGCTTTCAAGCAACTTACCATTCGATACAGACGTGATATTCCCGAACTTTTTAAATACAACGCCTTCTGTGTCATTAGCGATGGGGTGAACAACAAGGCAGGATCTTTCTTTGCACCCTACGATTTTTATTACGGTTGGAGAAGAGTAGCGGGAACTACAAGCGAAGTAGATGGTATCGATAGCATGTTCACGTTGGTGCAAGGCATGTTTGAACGAAACAGATTGCGCGACATTATTCGCAATTTCATTTTCGTCCCGGACAATGGAAAGAAAGAAGAAAAAATTGTTTGTCGCTATCCTCAATATTATGCCGCACGGGCATTGTACGAAAATGTAAAACTGGCTCAACGCCCGAATGGAGATGGAAAAGGTGGAACCTATTTTGGTGCCACGGGTTGCGGAAAGAGTTATACAATGCTTTACCTCACCAGACTTTTAATGCGAGGAGAGCATTTTGAAAACCCAACCATTGTATTAATCACAGACCGTTCAGATCTCGATGAGCAATTGTCTGGACAATTTGTTAATGCCAAGAATTTTATTGGAGACAATCAAATTGAAAGCGTTGAGAGTCGTGCCGATTTGAGAGATAAATTGCGCGGAAGACAAAGCGGAGGAGTGTTCTTAACTACCATTCATAAATTTACTGAAGATGCTAAATTGCTCAGTGATCGGAGAAATATTATTTGTATTTCCGACGAAGCACATCGCAGCCAAGTGAATTTGGATCAGAAAGTGAAGATAACCGAGAAGGGCGTAACCAAGACTTTTGGTTTCGCCAAGTATCTTCACGATTCTTTGCCTAACGCGGTGTACGTAGGATTTACGGGAACACCCATTGATGCTACATTAGACGTCTTTGGTCCTGTTGTAGACTCCTACACCATGACAGAATCCGTAGCCGATGAAATTACGGTGCGAATCGTTTATGAAGGAAGAGCTGCTAAGGTGGCACTTGAGAACAGTGAATTGCAGCGCATAGAAAAGTATTATCAAGAAGTGGCGGAGTTAGGAGCCAGCGAGTATCAAATAGAGAAGAGCAAGCAAGAGTCGGCAAACATGTACGCCATTTTGGGAGATCCTAAAAGACTTCAAGCAGTTGCGGAAGATTTTATTGCGCATTATGAAAACCGCATATCAGAAGGCTCTACAGTGCATGGAAAGGCTATGTTTGTGAGCAGTTCAAGAGAGATAGCATTTGCATTGTACCAGAACATCATTGCTTTGCGTCCTCAGTGGGGCGTGCCTATGGAGGCGGAAGAGGGCGTTGTCTTAACTGAAAAAGAGAAGAAGGAAATTAAGCCCATGGAGCGGGTGAAAATGGTCATGACTCGCAATCAAGATGATCCGCAGGAGATGTATGAAATGCTCGGGACAAAAGAATATCGTAAGGAGTTAGATCGTCAGTTTAAAAATGAAAAATCCAATTTTAAAATCGCTATTGTCGTGGACATGTGGTTGACAGGATTTGATGTTCCTTTCTTGGATTCCATGTATATAGACAAACCCATTCAGCAACACAATCTAATTCAAACCATCTCGAGGGTAAATAGAAAATATGAGGGGAAAGAGAAGGGGCTGGTGGTGGATTATATTGGTATAAAGAACTACATGAATTTGGCATTGGCCAAATACGGAAAAGGAGACGCCTCCAATTTCGAGGACATTGCGCAATCAATAATTGTAGTTAGAAATCATCTGGACTTATTGGCCAAGTTGTTCGTGAAGTTCAATAGCGATCGTTACTTCAACGGAACACCATTGGAGCAATTGCAAAAGTTGAATGAAGCAGCGGAGTATGTGCAGCAGACCAAAGAAGAGGAGGTTCGATTCATGGGATTGGTGCAACGTTTAAAGGCTGCTTATGACATTTGTGCGGGTAGCGAACAGTTAACCAAAGAGGAAAGAGATTGGTCGCATTTTTATTATGCAGTGCGTTCCATCGTTTTCAAATTAACCAAGGGAAATGCCCCAGATACGGCGCAGATGAATGCTCGAGTTCGAGAAATGATTAAAGACGCATTGCAGAGTGAAGGAGTCTCGGAGATTTTTAAGATAGGTGAGGGGAATGGAAAAGAGCAGGATATTTTCGATCCTGATTACTTAGATCGAATAAGTAAAATAAAACTTCCGAACACCAAGATCAAATTGTTGCAACAGCTATTATCAAAGGTAATTGGAGAGCTTCGAAAAGTTAATCGGGTAAGAGGAATAGATTTTTCAAAGAAGATGGAAGCCATTGTAGAGCGTTATAATAATCGCGAAAGCAATGATGTGATGAGAAGTGAGGTCTTTGAGGAGATGGCAGAGGCATTGACCAATTTAATTTGGGATGTGCACAAGGAGTTTAGCGCCGGCGAACTCTTGGGAATTGGCTTTGAGGAAAAAGCATTTTTCGACATCTTAATGCAGTTGTGCGTTAAGTATGACTTCCGTTACCCAGAAGATAAGATGATAGAATTGGCCAAAGCAGTGAAGGATTTGGTAGACGGTCAAGCCAAGTTCCCGGATTGGAACAAGCGCGACGATATTAAGTCAGCACTCAAAGTTGGACTTATCCTTTTGCTAGATGAGTTCGGATACCCGCCAGTTGAGCGGGACGAAGTGTATGTAGAAATATTTGAGCAAGCCGAGAATTTTAAGAAGAATAGATTATGAGTAAACAGATACCGAAATTCCACGAGACATTAATTCCAATTTTAACCATCCTTGCTGATCGTCAGCCGATACATTGGAATGACATGAGAATCAAAGTGCGTAATCGCTTTTATAATGATTTGCCTGAAGATTTGATGCGATTGAAAACCAAAAGTGGCGATCCAATCATTTTAAATCGAATAGGTTGGGGTAAATCATATCTTCATCAGGCAAAAATGGTTTTTTTTCCAAGTAGAGGTCTTGTACAGATAACAGATAAAGGTGCTGCCGCTCTTGCTTTGGGTGTTTTAACCATGCATGATATAAAAAAAGATAAGGATTATATGGCCTATCAAAAAGAAAAGGAGGCTAATAGGGTTATCTCTGAAAATCAAATTCAAGATAGAGAAGATGTTTCGCCTCAGGATTTAATTGATTCTGGAATTGATTCAATTGAAAGAGATGTCAAACATGATTTGCTATCAAGGCTTAAGACTATGGATCCGTATTATTTCGAAAAGATAATCGGGATATTGTTGAAGAAAATGGGGTACGGTCATTTTCAAGAAACTTCGAAATCAAGAGATGGTGGAATAGATGGCGTTGTTAATCAGGATGTTTTGGGCTTGGATAAAATCTATATTCAAGCTAAGCGATTTGACGAAAATCTAGTTCGCGAAAAGGACATTCGTAATTTCATAGGAGCAATGAGTGGTGACACTTCAAAAGGAGTTTTTGTCACCACTTCAACCTACCATGCAGATGCAGAAAAGAAGGCTAAAGAAGCTCATCACAAAATAGTTTTGATAGATGGTAATCAATTGACAGATTTAATGTATCAATTTGGAATTGGTGTTCAAGTTAAGAGCACTTATGAAATTAAAGAGTTGGATGAGGACTTTTTTATTGAGGATTGATCTATGAAAACATACTACAGGCTTTATCTCGGTGCGAAGAGTGTTCATGCACAAGAATGCTTCCAAGGAAATTTCATTGGAATTGACTTTGGCTTACACATGGACTTTACGGGAAGGTTTTTAAATTCTTGGCGTGAATTCAACAAAGAGTTTATTCCCATTTATCAAGAGATATTTCCAGAGAAAAGAAAGGTGACTTTAGGGTTGTATTGCGCTACTGTGTGGGTTTGTATGAAAGGGCTTAAAAATGGCGATATCGTTTTATGCCCAGATGGCAATGGCAATTACCGTGTGGCAGAAATTACAGGAGACTATTATTATGTTGAGAATCAATTTTTACCTCACAGAAGACAAGTAAAATGGTTGCCAATTAGTATCGAGAAAATCCAGTTGAGCGAGCGTCTAAAGAATTCTATGAGTGGCGCCCACACCTATTGCGATATTACAAAGTACAGCGAAGAGCTGGAGTGTTTATTAGGAGAAGAGAGAGCCGTAATAGTAACTGTAAACGATGAAACTGTCGAAGATCCGCTTGTCTTTGCTTTGGAAAAGCACTTAGAAGATTTCTTGGTGAAGAATTGGAATTCAACGGAATTAGGACGCGAATACATCATCTACCAAGAAGACGGCGAGATAGTCGGGCAGCAGTATCCAAGCGATACGGGACCCATAGATGTCCTGGCCATTAGTAAGGATAAGAAAACGCTGCTTGTTGTGGAATTGAAGAGAGGTCGCGTTAGTGATACTGTCGTTGGTCAGATTCAACGTTATATGGGCTTCGTAAAAGACGAACTTGCAGAACCAAACCAAATAGTAAAGGGCGTAATCATTGGTTTAGAAGACGACCTTCGCATTCGTCGCGCACTCTCTGTAACCAACAATATTGAATACTACCGTTACGAGGTTAGTTTTAAGTTGAATAAGCAGTGAGGAAGCTTTTAGGAAATTGCTTTGTATTTTTATGCAAGAGAATAAAACTGTTATCTGAATAACAATAAATAAAAGTTTAATGGTTAGTGCATTATTAAAGAGTCTATCCGCTCAATTGAAGAATCATTCTGCAACATTGGATAAAACCAATATTTTAGCGGATAAACCATGGGCATTGATTGACGAGGAGTTTGAAGTTCAGAAATTGATTTTTAAAAGGAACAATGAACTTGTATTGTCGCGAAACGGAAAGGTTCAAATGGGAACTTGGGAATATTTCCCTGAGGCAAAATCACTTTTGATAGATAGGGGAGGTGATAAAATTCTTTGCAATGAAGCCTTTGTTGATGATGGGGTAATGATTTTAAAAATAGATGGAACCGAGAATAATTTCTTTCTCTTTGCCAATGAAAATATTATTCCTGATTTAGATGCTATTGGATATTTAAAGAATCTTAGAAAGTTAAAATTGAATATTCTTGAGAAGGAAATGGATGATGGTAGAACAATAGAAATACATAGGTCATATGATCTAGAGTCACCTTCTGTTGGTCATAGAGTCTCGATAGATTTTAAGGATGTTGCAGATGGTATCTATAAAATGCAAAGCCAGAAATCCTATATAGTAGTGAGGAATAGCTTAATCGCTTCCTTTATGTATCATTCAAAGTTTGTAAATCCGGAAGGCGTTGAATTTGTTGTTCATCAGCATGAAAGGGGAGAGATAAATCCCGGAGATTTTTTCTATTTGAATGGTAAATTGCTTTTGAATAATACATTTAATTTCAGCAAGTGGAAAATTGCTGTGTTACATGATGGAGTTTTAGTTAAGCTTCAATGGAAAAACAAATTATTGAGATTTTTCGCTTAAACGTTCACTTTTCCTGTAGTTAGTTATTTCTCTTTGATAATATTCAGATTTAATTAATGTAGTACCTGAAATATTTACATTCTTTGATGATTTGCACGTAGGCAGAAGTGCTTTTGAGTTGTTTAATGTTATCGAAAGATTTGTAAACTCCGCCGTAAATCATTTGATTGAAGTAATTGTTAAAACTCCATTCGTCGTACTGTGGTATTTCTTGCTTCCTGTTTTTTGTGTAATTATTCAATTGACACATAGCCACCATGTAATGAGCGTATACCAATTCGTCATTTGATAGGTTGCCACTATTTATTGCATTAGTAAACAAATCTCGAGTAATATTCATATTGTCATTGCCCGATGGGTAGTCATAAGTTCTGTAGTATGCCATAGATTTCCACTGCAATCCATAGTAACTTGAATTATAATAAGCAAAGGCTAATTTCAATAGGTTATTGCCAATGTTTCTTTCATTGTAAAGTTTTAAGAGTTTTTGTGCGAACTCTAAACGATTTTGATGTGGAATCTTATCTTCAACTCGATCAAACTTATCAAAATTCCTGTTTTTAATATTTATTTCAAATGCATTGCCTGAAATTTTAAAGGCATTGAGATATTTCGGAGGTAAAGTTTGTAAAATCGCAATAGACTCATCCAGTGTCTCAGGATTACGCATAAGAATTGTTGCTTTTAACTCATTTAAGGCGTTACGACAGTCATTGAAATTTGATACTTGAATGTTTGATCTTCCAAAATAGCAGGAAGCTGCATATTGGGCGATTTTAGTTTCTGGACATTTTTCAATGTCGGTTAATAGGCTATCTATTTTGCTTATTGATGGGTCCGAAGAATACATTTCCGAACTGATGCCGTTTCCTGAGAAAATTAATTTCTTGAATTTGTTGTTTTGGCTTTTATTGCGAATCATATTAAAAACGTCCTGAATGACTGAATTGTATTCACCGTGATAGTAGTTACTTAGGTAGTTCAATTCAGGGTAGGAGGCTTTCCCCTCGTTTAGATCAAAAAGAATTTGCCCAATTTTGTTCTCATCTTCTTCGGTTAAGATTGGTTTAGAAGAAATGAGATTCACGCAAAAAATAATTTGCTTTTGGATGTAGTAATTTTTGTTCGAGTTTGGAATTTCAGACAAAATATCAGAGCATTTAGAAAAGTCGCCATTTAAATAATTCAAGTAAGCACACGAAAGTTTCCAAAAATCGTCGTTGTTTCCTGATTGTAAAATATCCTCGTTGAATTTTAACAAATCTTTTGTATAAGAATATACTTGGTTGTTTAATAATTTCCTTTCTTGATCGTCTTTTGAATTTTCATCATAATTGTTGTAATTCGGAGAAGCATTTTCAATTTTGTGTATTTCGCGGCTAATGATTAGTCTGAGGTATTCATGATCACCCAGGCCTGTGTAAATGGCTTTCATGTCCTCGAGAGCCAAGGCTTTTGTTTTAATGGCCTTAATAAAGTGTAAAGTCATTTTTTCTTCTTTGTTTTTACAAAGGGCTTTGGCTGCGTTCAATTCAGTTTCTGTTCTGATTTTTAGACTGTAATAAGCTAAATCACGTCTGCTTGGGCAGTTGGTATATACCTGAGAGAATAAATAATTTGCTTCTGCTGTTCTGCCAAGTTTATTTATTGTGCCAGCATATTGATCCATCGCATAATATCCAATATTCGTTTTAGAGTTCGTAAAGACAGACTGGTAAATATTAATAACCTGCTGCAATTGATTACTATGCCTGTAGAGTTTTATTAATTGGTAAGCATATCTCTCTTTAAAATGAGTGTCAATACCTGAGCTGTTCAGTTTTGTGACACCTTCGCTTATTAAAGGTGAAAATTTCTGAGTGTCTACATTTTCCAATTCATCACCCCATGTCGAATAAGCGTTTTTTTTCATAAAGTCTTCAACGCGCAATGCGTAGCTTATGTATTCTACGAAAAGATTTTCTTTTGTTGAGTTCTTTGGCTTTTTTTTTCTTCTCGATTGAAGCCATGTCATTTCTGCACTTGTGCTTTTAAATGAATTAGGGTTCTTGCGATAAATAAAAACATCAAGATCGTCTATAGTGTAAACTTGATCAAGGTATGAGGCCCAGCTATGCAAATTTTCAGATTTTTCATTGGAAGATTTGTAAATTTCATCATTGTAAATCCATGCATTGTAATACTCGTTATCATTCCCTTCATGAAAAATAAGATACTTGTCAAAAATGCCATAAGAATAGTACTCTTCAAAGCATTCGAAAGATTTCATGGAACAAAACATGCTAATCAACAATAGAAGATATTTCTTGAAGTAATTCATTATTGAACTTGTATAAATTATTTTGACTAATGTGATAAAAAATAACTTTGTTGAATTTGAGTCCTGAATTTTTTAAGATCTCAGCACATTTTAATAATTCGATTGGATCAGTTTCTTCGTATCTGACAAGATCTCCTTTGCAATATTCTGTTTCATTTATAGAAGTGAAATTAGCGACCTGAAATTTATTTTCGTCAATCGGATTAAAGTAAGCGCCGTTTAGGTCATCTCGCGAAATATCATTGCTAATTGTTGTTAAAGCTCCAAGTCTATAAATAAGGGCCCATTGGAATATGGGCAAGGCCAAATCTAGTTCTATGGGGTAGGTCGTTTGGTTTGAAATATAGGTTTCAAGTATGTCTGGACTCAGAATTGAATTTTTAGTGCTGAAAGATTCAATATCCCCCATATTATAGCACATGAGTAGCCCTTTTTTTGATGGAGGCACCCCAGTTTTCTCTTTGTATTTTATTTGATGAAGTCGAATTGTTGGAGTTATCGTGCAATTCAAAGTTTTATTCTGCAAGAGGTCTAAAAATTTAAAGTATTTTTCTTGAGTACTTGCTGTCCAGTCGCAATCTATCTGTATCTCGGAAATGTTCAGATTGTTGCGAATTGCAATTTTATAGGTCAGGTCTATGATGTTTTTTGAAATTGTATCAAGAACTATATCCCTTTTAAAGACATCATTTTGTATAAAAATGCATGGGACAACGTTCATTTGAGGTTGTTGTTTGAAATCAATTTTAGAAATTGGTTTTATTTCTCCCGTGTTTGGATCAACGATTACATCAAAGAATTTGACAAAGAGTTGTTTGCTCCCGCATGAATTTATTAAGCTTTGTTGTTCTGTATTTAGCTCAAAAGATTGTTTCCAATAGTAGAAAGAAATTTCTAACGGCAAATCGTTTTTGTTACTGCAGGAAATACCAACGAAGCATAATGCTAGACAAAGTCCGAATCCAAATTTCAGGGGATTATGAAGTTTGTTTTTCATGCGCATATACTATTGGTGCATTCGTTTTAGTTAGCGAACTAAAATTTAGGGACAATGAATCGTATTGGAATACCAATGTTTTTCTCAGGAGATGATCTTAAATAGAAATTTACGTCTGATTTTTTAAGGACACTGCATTTAGTCATGCTCGTATCGCCCATTAACCAGTAATAGTTGACTTCACCAAATTGACCGAACTCGCCATTTTCATCGATCAGTCCACTAGGAGTGCAATTGAATTTGAATTTATTATTTCCTTTAAATTGAACCCAACCCAAATTTGATTTTATACTTTCAGCTTTGTTGGTTTCCACAAAGTCATGTAATGTTTGAAAGTCCATGAGATTAGGAATTTCAAATCCGTACGGATTAATTCGACGTGGATCAGAAAGCACGAACCAATTGTAAAGTTTGCCGTAAATGGAATCATTTTTTGTGTCGAAATTAATGGAACAACAAGCCGGAATTCTGTTTCTCAATGCGTTTAACCAATCTTCTTGGGATGCGATAACAGCGATAGAATCACCATTCGAAAAGTGCTCGAAAGCAATCGGTCGTAATGCCCATATTTGAGTGCCAATTTGAGTAGTCACTATAGGTTGATCAGGTTTTGCATTTACTCTGTTTGCATTGAGTGAAGTTATGTCAAGTTCAATTTTTGCTTTGTAATTTTTCTTCTTTAAAAGTTGTGCCTGTGTTTCATTAAATTCGGCAATAACACTTTTAAAAAGGATGTTTAAAGAGTCTATTTTTTCTTGTTTTTGTTGTATTTCAGTTTTTAACTCTTTGTTTTCAGTGTTCTTTATGTCGAGCTGTTTTTTTATCCATTCATCTTCCGCAAGAATAGCTTTTTTTACAGAGTCAATTTTAAATTCTAAAGTTAGAATTTGCTTGTTTTTGGATTGAGCATTCACAAAATGCGCAGCGAAGAGTAGAATAAATGGGAATATGATTTTTTTTAATATTTTTTCCATTTTTTAATTGCTTCAATTAATAGGGATTTCTTGCTTGGAGACTAAGATGTAATTTTCAAAAGTGGATTTGAAAAGTTTGAAAGTATTGTTAGGCATAGGAATAACCTGGTATTCGCTGTACATGTTAATTGTAGGTGTGGAAGAATATGAAAGTTCAGCTGATTTATCAATTAGAAAAAAGTGTATTTCATCGTTAAGCACTCCTGCAAAGGAGATTGTTTGAGTTTCTGTTTCGGATTCATTTTTCCGGCTGGAAAAAACAAACGAAAGGGCTTGATTCCCTAATTGACAGATTCCGTTGTATTGAAGTTTTCTCTCGGGAATGGTCTTTAAATCAATGAGTAACCAACTATCATTTATTTTCTCGAAAAGTGCAAGGGCAGATGCTTCATCAGTTGTCGAGTTTCCTGCATTGTAGCGCAGTGCTTGTAATGTGAAAATTCGCTCGCCTAAAGAAAACGATTCTATTGCAATTATGCTTTGTTTACTCGAACTTCTGTTTGGAATTTTTAAGAGATTGTTTAACTCTGATTTTTCGATGAGGGCAAATGATTCAGTTTCACCAAGTATTTCATTTGGAAGATTGAAAAACTGAAATGTTAAGTTTCTAGAAAGCTCTTTTCGTTCGATTTTGAGAGTTTGTATTTTATCTTGAATTTGAGAAATGGAATCACGATTTTTTGCAGTTTGGTTTTTGATATCGCTGATTATGGTTGTTCTGCGTTGAATACTGTCCGTGAATCTGTTGTTGGTTTGGGTGTATTTATACTGGATATCATTTAAGTCATTAATAACCGCAGCGTTCGATTTCTGAGCATTACTCAAAATGTTTTGAAGACTATCTAATTTTCGTTGATAGTCTATAATCTGTTCTTTTTTGTTTTGAGCGCTAAGGATTTGGGTAATGGCTATAAAAAAAAGTAGATGTAGGACTTTCATGTATAAGATGTTTATCTGAATCAATATCAAATATACTGATTGGTGGGTTAATACTCATTCTTTTGAAGATTCGTTTTGTTACAGATCATTGGATTGGAAGACGATCTTCGCATTCGTCGTGCACTCTAAGTAACCAACAATATTGAATACTGCCGATACGAGGTGAGTTTTAAGTTGAATAAGCAGTAATAAGCCCACGTTTCATTTGTAGGTTACTCGCTTTAATTCTTCGACTCAAGATTTTTTATCTTGAATTTATAAATAATGAAAAGAACGGTAGGTGTAATAAAGGTAATTAAGAAACCGACCATGTATTCCTGCGAGAGTCTATTACCCTGAAGTGTTGTTTTACCTATGTGGTCGTTAGAGTTTAAAATAATTAATGTCAGAATATAGAGTATGGTAGAGCATACAAAGGTGAGTATGGTTAACCATTTAAATAGAATTTTTAGGTTAAGTTGCTTTAGGTTCTCTTTGGCATTTTTGAATAAGTCAACCAGTTTCAGAATCAACAATAAAGAAATTACGAGTATTGGAATAATTAGAGTTAAAATGTTTTTCGCGAAGTGATCCGAAAACGAAGCGCTATCTTCAGTTTTGCCTTTTAAGAATCTCTTGATCTGTTTAAATGCTCTTATGAAATCGCCACCAATAACTCCTTCTGTATTATAATATTCTTCGATATTGTGATAACATGGATTTATGCCTAAAATGTTTGCATCCGGGTGTGCAAGGTATCGATCGAAAAGAAAATCTTTGGATGGATTACAAGGTTTTTTTGCTCCATAATAATTGCTTGCACTTGCAAGACTGGTAATTGCAGTAATCATTAATATTACCGCAAGAAGATATAATTTTAAAAGATTTTCTCGCATGTCATTGTGATTAGTAAATTCTAAGTTAAAGGAATTATTTAAACATTGTCATTTTTTATATAGCAATGAGAAGAATATAAACCAATCATGAAATAATGAAACAGGATTTGCAATGGGTAAATGGTTTCAACTCCTGCATCAGCACATTGATTTGTGCTGTTAAGAAAAATCATTTACCCCTCAAACACATATTTCCTATGATAACTCACATTTTCTTCATTCAAATGAAATGAGGAATTACGGGGAAGGAAGATGACTCTTATTTTTAGTTTTCACCTAAAACTTTCACAAACTCACCAACCACTCTGTAACTGGCGCTTTCATCTTCATTCAAGATAATTTCACGATAACTTGAATCGAAAGAATTTGGTATAAGGGAAATAACTTGATGGTTCCATGAACCATCAGTATCTATTTGCTTTCTGCTTGCATATGTTTTAACCGTAAATGCAGAATTGAAATCTTGATCTTGGATGTCGAGTAACTCCAACAAAACAATTTTGCCGTTTCTACTGCCGCCAGAATATTTCTTAAATAAACAAAGTGATCCATTTGGAATGACACGGTTCATTGATTCTCCGATGATTTTACAGGCAAAATATTCTTCTAGATTACCTGAAATCCCATCAATCTCAGTCAATGTATAATCTTTATTGGACTGCATCTCACTGAATGAACCTGCGGCGGCATAAAAATTATAAACGGGAACCATACTTGCAATTTTGGTTTCCAATTTCGGAATAGGTTCTAACTGAATCTCTGGAGTTTCGTGATCTTCAGATTCTTCTTGAGTTATGTATTCAAATATCGCATTTTCAACTGGCGCTAATAACTTCAAAATCACTTTGACAACAGGCACATTTATTCCTTTGTCATTTAAAATTGTAGTTTCTTCAAATGAATCAACTTCTGGATTTACATCACCCATGTAATAGAAATCGGATCCTTCACCATTGCTTTTCTTCATGAAAAATGGAAGTCTCAAATTCTGCCAATTGTCTTTTATTTCAGTTAAAGTAGAATTAGAAAGTTTTCTATTTGGCTTCGAATACCATAAAAACTGACTGTTACTCAAGAACTTTTCTGGGAACTTGGTAGATGAAGCAATACTTTCTTCCTTGTGGTAATTGACAAAGATGGGGCAGGTTCCTTTGCTTAGTTTGTAACCATAAACGGTAGCCTCCTCATTTAAATCCCAATTCAATATTCGACAAACATCCTTTCTAGAGTACTTTTCATACAATAAAAATCCATCTTTGAAATCTGCGTTCTTTTGTTTTCGCGAGTAGGTGTCAATTGAATATTCGATACTATCCTTTAAATAATTCTGAAATGTTTCATTTTCAAGATCTTTTCTGAATTGATCTGTAAATTGTATTAAATCTCTCGAATACTCAATTACTGATTTTTCTTTTCGAACAAACTGGAAATTTAAATTGCGAACACTTGAATTCCAGGTGTCTTTCGAAATTTGAAAGGCGTATTTATCCATTAATACTTGGTTGACCTGATTTACGCTCAGTGAATCATTCTCAAGTAGCATCGATAAAAGCACAGATTCGACTACTCTTTTGCCGTTATTAATTTCTTGGTTGAACAATTCCAAATACGTCAATTGTTCTTTGGTTAGTTGGGGGGCAAAATCTTTATCGATTTTTAGAATAAAATTGACATATGAACCGGCGTAGTTCACGAACATCATTGGGTCTCTGTTGCCATGCTGCATGAAATCCATCATCATTGGCAATCTACCTAATTTGTATTTTAATAGTTCAAAATCCTTTTCAAGATCCTTTTTGAGATGAAGATTTGCGGAATCGATTGCCTTGAATATTCTATCCTTCGAAATCTGATCAAAATTGACTGTTGATGAACCCGGAATTAATCTACTACCATCCGCCACCAACTTGCGCAAGGTGTCCTTGTTGTAAGAATTGTCGCCGTATAAGGCCATCGGAATTAGATAATTGCTGCTGTAATTTCCAATGAAATCGATAACAGTCAAATAACCCTTGCCATCAGCTTTGCGCAATCCTCTTCCTAATTGTTGAACAAAAACTATGGATGACTGCGTTGGTCTTAACATGATAATTTGATTAACCTTGGGTATGTCAATACCCTCGTTAAACACATCCACCGTGAAGATATAATCCAAGCGATCACTAAGATCGTTTGACTCCAATAGTTCAATTGAACTAGCGCGAACATCCTCTGAACTGTCCCCAATTAGTGCAACGGTTCGGTATCCTCTTTCATTGAACAAACGAGATAACACTTGCGCTTCATTTTTTCTTGAACAGAAAATCAATCCTCGGGTTATTCCATTATCACTTCCATAGAATTTCGAAGATTCTATTATTCTATTTACTCGCTCATCAGATATTAAAGAATTAAACATGGCCAGTTCTTCAACCTGGGCGTTATCGATAAATAAATCGGTGACTCCGTAGTAATGAAAGGAGCACAACAAATCTTCTTCCATTGCACGATTCAATCGAATCTCAAAGGCAATGTTGTGATCAAATAATTTGAATATGTTGTTACCATCCGTTCTCTCCGGTGTTGCCGTCATTCCAAGCAAGAACTTTGGAGTGAAATAATTCAGTAGTTTCAAATACGAATCAGCACCTGATCGATGTGATTCGTCGACAATTACATAATCGAATTGATCAACTGAAAACTTGTTGAGATGTTCAACTTTTGATATTGTTTGAATGGTAGAAAAGACAAAGTCACAATCCAATTCACGCTTATCTCCAGAGAAAAGCCCCATTGTTTTTTCACTTCCAAAGACACGTTTGAAGGTTTTTAATGCTGCCTTTGCAATGGTTAAGCGATGAACAACAAAAAGCAACTTCTTAGAATTGAATTGTTTGGCATCGAAGGCGGCTAAAAATGTTTTACCCGTTCCAGTAGCGGAGATTACAAGAGCTTTGTTTTTGTCTTCATCACGAATTTTTTGCAAATTCTTTAAGGCTTCTTCCTGCATTAAATTTGGGGAAACGACAGCGCTTTCTTCTTTGAATTCTTCTGGTAATTCTCCGTTTTTCCGAATGAGCAATTTAGAATATAGCACTTCGTATTCAGCAATGTATTCAGGTGTTACATCAATTGACGAATTGAAATCAGAACGAAACTGTCGCAGTACGTCATCCACAAGTCCACTCGAATCAAGCGCTGTTACTTTCAGATTCCACTCTTGGTTGGTTGTTAAGGCTTGTGCTGTGAGGTTGGAGCTTCCAACAATAAGCGTATAGTGTCCCTTCTTCTCAAATATGTATGCTTTTGAATGCGTATTGCCTGAGGTAGAAACCTTTAAGTGAATGTTTTTAAATTGAGATAATCTTTTAAGTGCTTCTGGCTGTGTGAAATTCAAATATTGAGAAACAAGAATTTCACCCTTTACACCCTTATTTTCTAATTCCTTCAGTTTGTTTATTATTGTCGCAATGCCACTAGTTGTTACGAAGGCAACAGATATAAAGAAGCGGTCACAAAGATCTAACTCTTGAATTATACTGGTTAGTATTTTTTTCGCTGGTTGCTTCTGATTTGTAAGAAGATAGGGTCTATATCCGGAATACGAAGAGATTGTTTTGTCGAAAAAACCAGTCTGGATACTTCCATTGAAATCATCTCGGAACTTATCCATTGCTTAATAATTTTTCAACGATAGGAACATCGGCAGCGGCCCAATCTAATGTTGAGAGCTCTCTAGTTGATAACCACTTTAGATCGATGTGTTCAGTCAATGTGGGATCGCCATTTTCAATCTCGCAAATGAAGGTGTCCATCTTTAACTTGAAGTCTGGATATTCATGATTGACTTGAACTAAAAAATCTCGAACATAAATTTCGACTTTCAATTCCTCCAATATTTCTCGTTTGATGGTGTTCTCCAATTCCTCACCTGATTCTACTTTTCCACCAGGAAACTCCCACTTTTTTGAAATGTATTCTAGCTTGTTCTCACTCCTTTGAACACAAAGGATTTTTCCTTTACGCATAATAACAGCTGCAGCAACATGAACTTCTTTCATAATAATTAGTTGGATTCGTCCTTAAAAATAAACTAATTCAAATGTCGAAGAACAATTGTTGAAAATTTCCATTCCGAATTTAAACTAGAACCGATCTTTCCATACCCAGGATAGCAGTGGAAAGCCTTTGTGCTTGCACAAAGCTTGGAACGGATAGCCGGAAAAGGTCCAAAATTGTCTTCGACGAATGCCCTTCGGGCGAATGCTTCGCGAATGTGCTTCGCACTGGTAGTCGAAATAATGTTAAGAAAAGTGAAGAGAGGGGAAGAATGTTGCAGGGCAACTGATGTGCAAGCACTAATGCCTATGGCGAATGCTTAGCGAATGAAAACGGGACTTCTTGATTTTTTAGCATAGCTAAAGGTGCCAAATGTCTTTTGATAAAAAAAAACAAGCTTGTAGAAATTTCATTCAGTGTTAGCTCTTTTGAAAATTTGCAGAAATAAATAATTATAAAATCAAAAAGCTATGAAAAAAATCTCAGTTCTTTTTTTAATGATTGTGTCCATCGCAATGACCTCTTTTGGACAAGTGAATTCCAGAAGTACCTATGTTCAAGGCTATGTCAAAAGCAATGGTACCTATGTTGAAGGGTATTACCGAACTGCCCCAAATAATATCATTAATGATAATTATTCGACATATCCCAATTACAACCCTTATACTGGGAAGCAAGGTACAATTCAGCCAAGCTACAGTTACCCGACTTATTCAATGCCTACCTACACATATCCTTCATATTCAACACCAACATACAATTCAGATTCGTATTTTACCCCATCACAGAATTATTATTACTGGCGTTAATAGAATATAACACAAATTAATTCAATTGTGTTAGCCAGGAATATGGGATTGTTATAATCTCTTATAAAGTCCCATATTCCTGCTCGCTTTGAGTGGTATTATTCTTTGAGCGTTAAATAAAAGATTCGAGAATGAACTCAATAAAATTTTTAGACCTTGGTGTGAATAAATTATAGACTTTTAGTTATCATTGAATGTAAAACAGAATAAGTATGGAATATCCAAATGCAGTAAAGCGCTTTTATGCTAGTTTGACGAATGTCAAAGAGAGACTTTGGTTGAAGAGTAAATTGGAGAATAATACTCCAGAATCAGATTCAAAGTTGAATGTCTTCGTAAGAATAGCTGCTTTTGTGAGTGTATTAGCCATTGTTGTTTGTGTGTTTCTAGCGTTGAGAGAATATTGGATTGGCGACTATCCGATATATGGAACGAATAGAATTGGAGCGATTTGCGATGACGGATGGCATTCGCACTCAACAGGTAGGGGGACTTGTTCACATCATGGCGGTGTGCATCATTGGTTATTTCCTCTAATCGACTATCATTATTGCAATCCAGAACCCTATTTTATCACAATAGTCTCGTCTTTCGCTTTATTGATACTATTGAATTTTTTCAGCCGATCATATCGTCTTTTTTTCATTGCCGTATTTTTCGAACTCATATTTCTTATTGTAAGAGTCCTAATCTTTATCGTTTTATTGGTGTTGTATTATCCGTTTAAAGGAGCTGCTCATTTATTAAAAGGGTGAAATGGGAATACTTGAAGGATAACTTGGTACACCTGCGGCAATTGTTATGTAGATGCCAGACGCACCTGTGCGATTCAATAGGCGAGAGATGTGTAGATAACTACAACAGATTTCAAGCTTTAGTTAGTTTTTAATTCTAGTAACCTAGAAAAATTTATCAAGAATCAAATAACCAAAGTGCAAGGAAAATTCCTATACCAATATAATAACCTACAATAGATATTAGAATAGTTTTTATCATCTTCTAGCTCTTGATTCGTTGTATGCATCCTCGCACAGTTCACAGGCTTCGTCGTAACTGTATCCTTCTTTGTCTATATAATGTTTTCTGCATTTATCTTCGGCACTTTCGCAAGATGATAGTGAGAAAAGGGTTGTTGCAAGGACAAATGTGAAAATGTATTTCATGTTTTTTTTATTTTTCGATTCTCGGAGTTAATCCTTTTTTTTAGATGTGAAAATAGAAATAATTAATCCAGCGCCTACAATAACGTCAACAACATTCCAAACTTCTCTCCCGAGCGCAATCTTAAAGAAAGGCTGAAACAACAAGGCAAGCGCACCGTAAATAAACATCTCAGTCTGATTGTCTTCGTTCGAGGCAGCAATGGCCAATATGCCAAATCCTATTAACGCCGCAAAGCGAACAAATTGAAAGTAACCGTAAGGGACATCTGCTAAACAGATGAACATGAGAATAGCGAGGATGATTTTAATGGTGTTGTTCATTTTTTTATTTGATACATTTTATCTTATTATTTACATTCAAGGTTTTAAATTTTCATTAATTCGAATTATATTTTATGTAAATGAAAGTGGTCATTTAGATTTGGCCAAGTCCCCCTTTGGAACTTGTGTTTTTGTCTATTATTAAAAAGCAGTAATGAAACAGCAAAGTTAAATTTCGTTTTGGGTGATATGTTTTTAGGAAATCTCTAATTTGAAAGACTAAATCTAATTTATTTTTTTCGTGTTCGCTCTTTGAAGAAATTTTCTTTAAAAGAAGTTCAAAATTTCGCTGAATATTTAAAAGTATATCCCTTTCAGTAATTAATTCAAAATCAACTATATTGAATTTGTCTGACTTAATTCTTAGAAATTTAAATAAATCAACAAAATTTGTTTTAGGAATTGTAGATTTTTTTAAAACATTAATAATTGAAGCTTGAAATTCCTTAGGTGTTATGGAGACTGGTATACCTTCTGCTGTAATAAAAAACAAATAGGAAGAAAATTCAGATTCAAGTTTTTCGTAAAATACAGTAAATAGTGAAATGTCTTCGGAAAGCGCGCGGACTATAAAATCATTGGAATTTAGCAGTTCACTCGGGATGTATTGAACTTCGGATACTGATAGACTAATTGCCGCAATAGCGAGTTTTTCATATTCTGGTATTTCTTTCGATAAGTACTTAAGGATTCTAATTTCATTTTGAAGACATTCACTATAAAATTCGAAGTCAAAACGAATTGATTTGTCCAAATAATTCAAACAGTAATTGTCAATTTTAGAAAGCTCAATCATGTTTTTTTTGTCTGCTTTTATGTTAGGTGAAGCATAGTGAATGACTTTGTTGTTTTTAGGATAAAGTGATTTTATTAATTCGAAATCTTCATCAAGTTTCAGTTCTTTTGGTGCGTATTCGAGAATTTTATGGTCGATTTCATCTATTATCTCTTTGAAAAAAGAAGTGGTTTTTAAATTATTTGGAATGTTATCTGAAATTATTTCGTAATTGTAAAAAGCAGTTTTTTTTCGTAAGAGAATTTTCACAAATTCTTTATCTCTTTTCATGGAATTTGATAAATAAATAAACAATGGCAAATTACGGTTTTCATATTGAGTACAACTCGCATAAATGCTTAATATGAATTCACGATCTTCGAAGAAGAATTTTGGCCAATATATATACTCGTCACCATTTAGATACAAATTTGTCCAGAATTCTTTTTTGCATATAATATTTTGATCAGTAAATTCAAAAATTGAACTCCCCAATAAGCGATGCGTGCTTTTTATAAAGTATTCATTTGATAATAGCCCTTGCGAAGATGTTTTGAAAAATTGGAATGCTCTTTTGTTATTTTTCTTGCTCGTTCGTTTGTGCCAGATGTTTTCATTTGCGGTTCCGTGGAACACGTAATTCAGAATCTGAATTCTTTCGTCGGGAATCCTGTTGAGAGAGTAAGGCAAAATTTTGTTTATTATGCCCGCGGGAAGAGGACTTTCAACAAGGGTATTTATTATGAGATAAATTCTATTTCGATACAGGATAATCTTAATTAAGTCACGTACGCACATCACAAGAGTTATTATTGCAATAACCGTTAAGATAAGGAGAGCGAATATAATGAGTCCTTTCATAGGCTTTAATAGATTAGAATTTCATAGCTAGAATCTTATTTTTTTGCATTTATTCTTTTCTTAAGTTCAAATGGTGTTATTACTTCTAAATCATTGCCGTAACTCAGAAGCATCGCTACTAATTCGTTGTTAATCTTAACGTAGAGTGAAACTTCAGCAGTTTGACTATCGATCCAGGAAATAGGTTTCTGCGAAGGGTGAAGGGGTTTGGTTTCAGCATAGTTTCCTCTTCCATTTAAGAAGCGAATTTTTACTTCAACCGGAGATTCATTTTCGAAATTGGTTACTCCAATTACATCTGCGAAGTACTCTTCCTCCCAGTCTAATTCAACTTCGAAATACTTGACGCGCTTCGCTACTTTAAATCCAACAATACGATCTAAGGCGAACACGCGAATGGCATCTTTGTTTTTCTCATAGACTGAAATCACAAACCAACGCTGATTGAATTCTTTCAAATACTGCGGATGAATAATCTCTTTCAGTATTTCATTGCTTCCAAACTTCTTGTATTCAAAATGTAAGGCTTCGTTGTTTTTTATATGCTGATATAAGGGTATTAAATGCTCTCGTCCTTTGAGATAAGGATTCATTCCAACACCAATTATTTTTCGTTCAATTCGTGTGTTGTCGGCAGTGAGCTTCAAGGTATCGAGCATATCTATCAAATGGTTCATCTCGGGATTCGAGGAATATCCCTCAAGCAAACCAATGACCGATTGAATGGCGTTTATCTGCATATCTGTAAGGGAAGCATTGAAAATGGAGTAGGAGGTGTCTTCGTATCTATAGACGCGCTTTTTCCCGAATTTATCTTCAACCAATTCAATGCCCCATCCTTCGTCGCTTTGCATATAGGCAATGTCGTAACGCAACTGGCGCAGCTTTATAATCTCTGCTTTTCCTTCCGTTATTTCAATTCTGCGGTTTACCTCCTCCAAAAGTTCGTCAATGGTATAACTGCGCATACTGTTGCGAAAGCATTCGTCGAGAATGCGGTAGCGAAGCATGGGGTTTTTGGTAACAGGCATTTAATGAAGGTTGAATAGGCAATTTAATCGCAAAAGCGGTTCGTTATGTTTTGGAATGATAGTTTTTTGTCAACTCTGCAATTAGATCTTCGCATTGCTCAACGTTGAACATTCCAATATGCGCAAGTTCTTCTGGCAGATCTGTAAAGCCTTGCAGCCAGACATAGCATTTGCGTCGAGCTAACTTTTCGTTGGGTTTACCTTTCCATTGCGCATCGAAGAGTTTGTGGCTTTTCTTTCTTAATTCTCTGAGTTGCTTATTCGCCAAACTTCCCATGGACACGCGCACGCCATATTCCAATTTCGATCCGCTGTAAGCATCGCAAGTTCCAGCACATTTGAACATTTTAATATGTCCATAACCGCGGCCTTGTCCGTATATCTCATCTCCCGTCACTTCCAGAGTAGGGGAGTCGCAATAAGGACAAAGCTCTCCTCTGTTGTATGGTCCGATATCCATATTGTCTCTCATGTTTAGATGAATCATTTTTTTTAATCATTCCAGATATGCCAAACATCTGATTGCCCATCTGCTTTAAGTCTTTTAACAAATCTATTAAAACTCGAAATGGGCGCTCTGTCCGATATTGTGCCTGGACCATAGTTACCAATGCCAGTGAAATAGGTAATGTCATCTTTCGTTTTAATCCAAATAGATCGCTGATAGAAGGTCGAGTTTTTACGAAAACACTTTCCTTTCTTGAAGAATCCGTGTCTGAATAAAATGAGGTATAGGATTGCGCTTTTAATTCTGGCTTTCATTGATAATTCTTTGTCTTTCGTTGTCTTTCTTTTCTTGTTCCAATGCTTTAAATTTTCTAGCGAACCATTTTCTTTATGTATTCTAATTCGTTTTCATTCAATTCGTAATGATCTGCGAGTTTTTTAAATTCTTCGTCTGACGTTTTTTCATTCAACCCGTCTATGACCGATGTGAGATATGCAGAGTACACGTTGCTATTTAAATATCTCATGCAGTCCATATATCCGGTCTTGTATGATTCGAAAGTGTCCATGGTCACTTGGGTCTTAGGGTAGGATTGAAGTTTTAGGTCTATCCTAAACTCTTCCTTCACGTGCAGATAGCCAAAATATCCGAATATACAGGAGAGGATTAAAGCGCAGGTGAATCCGAATAGAAAGGGTTTGAGTTTTTGCTTCATGTATTTGGAGATGATACTCTTGCTTTTGGAGATTGATTTTATTAATTAAATCTCGAAAGATTCTGTAGCATATCCTTTTCCTTTCCAATCTGGATAGAAACCTTCTGGTAAATTCAAAACTTTGACATTTGTATATCCATTCGCACGAAGCAGGTCAAATGCTTTTTCAACTCTTTCGCAATTGTCTAGGGTGCAGCATCCGCAGTAGACTACAATCTCTTTGCTTTTGGGTGTTTTGCCTAATGCCAATTTTAAATCGGCGTATGAATGTTTCTCCATATCGCCAATATGAATGCTTCCTTTGATAGGCGTGTGTTCGAGCGTTGATACGTTTAATACAATAGGTAAGTTTTTCTTTGCGAGTATTCGATTGTTCAATTCAAGGGTTTCCATGCGGTACTTTGAATTGGTCAGGTAAATTGGCTTTGGGTTAGTGGGGTTTTCAGTATTTTCAAGGCTAAGGCTTGAATTTTCATAAGTATTGGCGAAGTTGCTGAAAGGGGAGAGAAGCATTGCCACAGCAAGTGTTCCAATAAAAGAGAGTTGTTTGATTGATGTTTTCATGGATTTATTTGATTTTTGATTTTAATTGTTTTGCGAAAGTCTTATTCATGTTTGCAGATTTGCTGCACAGGAAATTATTTTGAATCTTCAGTACAGTTAATTGCGCTTTGGGTTCATTGGTTTTAGTTATTTTTTTTTTGAAAAGAGGAATTTTTTAATCGATTGGGAAAAATTGTAAAACGAATTTTTGTGCCAAAGTATTTTTCAATAGGGTAGCTTTATAAGAAGAGAATTAACGATTTCCTTATTTCAAATGCGATATACCTCTGCCGGCATACAATTTTTAATAAGTTTGTAGAATGAAAAGAATGACAATTTTAAAAATGTTGGTGTATCTCATTTTATTGTCAGTTTCCAGTAAGGCATTGGCTCAATCTCGGAAGCGTCAGATACAATCGTTGTCCAAACAAGTTGATAGTTTAAATGGAGTTATTGTTGTGCACTATGGGCTTATGGCTCAAAGTGAAAAACAATTAATAGCACTCAAAGAGTTGCTATTAATCAGGGAAAAAGAAATAGCCGAAGGACAGACACGTTTGAAAAGTCAGATCGCAGAAACCGAAGAGCAGAGAGTTAAACTTGAGATGGCGACTTCAGAGAATGAAAGAATGTCTCAACAAATCCAAGATGATTTGAGATTAAAAATCAAAAGAAGTTTTAGTGATGTAATTGGGAATTCGACTTCCAATTATCCAATTCGAATAACAGGTGAAATGTCCGGATGCATTGGTGGAGGGTGTGAGGAAGTGCCGTCGGATATAGATTTGTATAAGGCCATTGAAGTTATTGATGAAGATTACAATGGCGATGGAGTCATTGGTTATGACGACTTTGAGCCAGCGATAAGCCAAACTGGCGATGTTAATAGGGATGGGGCAATAGATTTATACGACATTGTCTATCCTAAAGAAATTAAAACTGCTGCGGCAACTCTTAACTCAGGCTCTTTCATTGCTGACAATAATATGAGTTATTATTTAACGGGAAGAATTTCGGAGAATGGTGATCGAATATTATTTGATTATCCGATTGATATTTCTTACACGAGTTCTGTTGATGGGAATTCTAAAATTTTCACTGAGAAAAGAAAGGAGCTTTTTTTATTGGTTAGTAGTGATATTATTGTTTATCGGAAAAGAAAAGTAGTTTTAAAGGGGAAAATTAATTCTGGGATTACGCAAGCTTATAAAGACTTATTTCTTTTTCATGTTGATGAGATCGTAGGAGTTGCGGCGGGAAAGGAAGTTAAAAAACTAATGCTCGGTTCTAGAGAGTTGAAAGTGGGTGATAAAATAAGATTTGAAGACCCGGAGCTTTATGGTTGGAAGAATATTGATATGTCGACACATTATGTTCTCTATAAAACGTTGGATGGATGTGAAATTCAAATTGGTTCTTCGGGTGACCGGTATTTGAAAGTTGAATTTATTACCGCTCCATGATTTCTGAGTTAATAGCGTTTAGTCAAAAATTGTAAGGCGAATTGATTCGATTCGTGAAAACTATTATCTTCGTATAATAAATTGAAAAAGAGATGTAGAAAATTTACTTTTCCGCTATTTTTAATATTAAAAATTTACTTTATGAAAAATTTAATAAAAGTTTTATTTCTGTTTTTATCTTTTCCTGCCTTTGGTCAAACAGCTGATGAATATATTCAATTAGGAATTCAAGCAAATAAGGATGGGAATTACCCTTCGGCCGTGAAGTTTTTTTCTAAAGCAATTAAGCAAAATAAGAGCAATGGCGTTGCCTATTTCAACAGAGGCGTTGCAAGCGAGAATATGCTTGATTATAAAAGTGCAATAGCTGATTACACAGTTGCAATTAACATTAATTCACTCGATACAGCATCATACTTCAATAGAGCTTTATTGAAGTATGAGTTAGAAGATTATCAAGGGGCAATTCTAGATTATTCCAAGGCCATTGAATTGAATTCGAACTGCTCTGATTGTTATGCTCTAAGGGGTGCGTCGAAATTTATTATTTCAGATATTTTAGGGGGAATTGCCGATATTACAACTGCGTTAAGTATAGATCCAAATGACGAAATTTCGTATTATTTGAGAGGAGTTTTTAAAAATGAAGTTTCTGATTTTGAAGCAGCAATAAACGATTATACTCGAGCATTACAAATAGACTCGCTTTATTCAGACGCATACCACGACCGGGGACTTGCAAAGCAATCAACAAAGGATACATTGGGTGCTATGTTAGATTTCTCGAAGGCTATTGAAATTTCTCCAGCTGAATCTGAGTACTATTCTAGCCGTGGTTGGTTGAAATCGAAATTAAAGGATGGTCCAGGAGCTTTTGAAGATTATAGAAAAGCCATTGAATTAGACCCAAATTCAACAGCGGCCTTTTTCAACAGAGGTATTGAGTATGAGAAGCAGGGAGCTTATGCTAATTCAATAATTGATTTCACAACTTGTATTAACATCAATCCCGCATATAAAGAGGCTTTTCTGCAAAGGGCTTTGCTAAAGGACAAGTTAAAAGACTACAAGGGAGCTATTAAGGATTTATCAATCGCAATTAATCTAGATTCGAATTATGAGTTTGCTTTTTACCTAAGAGGCAATGCATACGATGAAATTGGAAAATTGGAATTGGCAATAAAAGATTATTCAAGAGCGATAGAATTATCCCCTTCTGATGTTGATTACTACTATTTCCGAGGAACAATTAAAGCGGAATTAGGAGATTTTTCCGGAGCAATTTCCGACTACTCAAAGGGGATTGAATTAAATCCAAAAGATCTAGATTTAATCATTGAACGAGGTGACGCGTACTCTGAATTAGGAAATTCATCAGAAGCAATTGAAGACTTCACAAGAGCAATTGAGTTGGATTCAACAGATGCAGATGTTTATTACGAAAGAGGATATGAAAGAGAATTGTTGAATGATAACACTGGCGCAATGGATGATTATTCGAAAGCCATTGAATTAGATGTAAATGATCCAGAGCTCTATTTTAGAAGAGCCATAGTGAAACAAGAGCTTTCGCTACACGCTGACGCAATAAAAGATTTTTCTCAAGCCATTGAGCTAAAGCCAAACGATGGAAGATACTATTACTTTAGAGCGCAATCTAAGTCTTCAACCGACGAAGATAATGGCTGTGACGATTTAAAAAAGGCAAAAGAACTTGGTTTTAAATTAGCAAAAGCACAAGTAAAATTCTTTTGTAAATAAACTTTCCCAGGAAAGATCTAGAAGTGGTTATTTTTATTGAACAAGTTCGATTTAATTAGAAAATAGAACCAATCTTTGGATTAGCTCCATGCATTTTGGCCAATTTTTCAAGGGCGGTATATACCTTTTGTGTGTATTCCTCTGATTTGGAATTAGGGAATTTGAATCTTAAACTCGAGGAGATGAAGCCGTGTTTTGCGAAGAAAGAGGAACAGTGCTCACATTCCTTAAAATACGCTTCATCGTATTTTTTGCATTCTAATTTTATTTTACCTGGATCGAACTTAATGAAAATTTCAACGATCGTAAAATCACCTTTTATTGTTGGAAACGCTTCAATTTGCTTTATATCCTTTATCAAAAATACTTCTCTAATTTTAGATGGAGGTCCTGATATGCTTCCGAAATACATGGAGTTAATAGTTAACACGCTATCTTCATAGTGCAGGTTGACTTTATCTTCAAAAGTTCCCTCCATAATACGCTCTATTGAATTGGAGTCTTCAAAATTATTTAGCCATTGTATGATCTCAATCGCAGTTGGAGTTTCCGGCTTGCTTTCCTCTATGACTTCCGGAATAGTAATGGTTTTTTTAACCTTCACCTTTATTTTCAAGCTTTGTCCTGCCTTTAAAGATGACGATTTCAATTTATTCCATTTTGTTATATCAGAGGAAGATACCGCATACTTCCTCGCTACTACTTTCAATGTTTCTCCCTTCTTCACTTTATGGGTCTTCCACTGATCTTCCCAAACAACTTTTGTAGTTTGCACAGCTTCCACTTTTACAGAAGCGGTGTCTAATGCAGCTGGCTCCTGAGATAAACACGAATATGGAGCAAGAGAGATTAATAACAGGCATAGCAAAAATGAAATTTTAACTGGTTGCATTGGTTAGAATTTTTTGGTCGTAAACGAATGTAGTTAAATTTATTTAGAATGAGTTTTCAGTCTTTCAAATTCCGACCGGAATGACTATCTTGTCTCAAGGAAAGAATAGTGATTTTCAATATAGAATTTCAAAACAAAGAAGCGGTAAATGGAAATGGTTTTTCAACCCAAATCCTAAAAATGTGGGCTTATGGTGGGCTTAATGAAAATGAAAAACCCGTAAGAAGTTCAAAATGAATAACTTACGGGAATTTTAAGTGGAGATAATCGGATTCGAACCGATGACCTCTTGCATGCCATGCAAGCGCTCTAGCCAACTGAGCTATACCCCCTTTTCTTGAAGAGGACGCAAATATACGGAGGATGGTGGAACTTCGTAATTGGAACTTCGTTATTCCTACTTCGTAATGGGAAATCCTTCGGATTTATTCCTATTTCATAATTCCTATTTCATAATTCCTACTTTGTAATTCCTGTTTCACAATTGATTTCGCGTCGCAGTTAATTCATGGATTGAGAATAACGGAGTTCCAATTACATCGTAGGAATAAAATCTTCGATTTCCCAATAACGCAGTTTCAATTACATCGTAGGAATAAAATCTTCGATTTTCCAATTACGCAGTAGGAATAAAACCTCCGGTTTTCCAATAACGCAGTTCCAATTACATCGTAGGAATAAAATCTCCGATTTTCCAATTACGTAGTAGAAATAAAACCTTCGGTTTTCCAATAAAACCTTCGGTTTTCCTCAAATACCTCTTTTAAGGTATAGCCCCACCATAGTAGTAAAGTAAATTTGTCAGGTGAAGAAGACACTGGCGCAATACATACCCGGACAATACGCGCAAATTGTGAGCGTGGCCGAACATGCCATGGGAGCGAAACTCATTGAGATGGGTTTCTACCCGGGGAAGCGCGTGCAAGTGCTCTTCAGAGCCCCTTTCCGTGGGCCATTTGCAATTGATGCCGGAGGCGCCGTACTTTCGCTGCGCGAAGATGAGGCCTCGCTCATAGAGACCATCGATTGCTAAGAAAACATGTGTACCAAAATTGCCCTAGTCGGCAGCCCAAATACAGCCAAGACCTCATTGTTCAACCTGCTTACAGGTATGAATCAACAAGTGGGAAACTTCCCCGGAGTGACCGTGGAAAAACATTGGGGGAAATTCAATCTTCCAAATGGCAGAGCGGTTGAACTGCTCGACCTTCCCGGTGCATACAGCCTGAACGCATATTCCGAAGAAGAGAAAATTGTTTCGGAAATTCTTCACAACAAACAACACGCTGACTTTCCTGAATTGGTTATCGTGACCGTAGACGTCACCAACCTTGAACGGAACCTGGTTATCCTTACACAAATCAGCGACCTCGATATTCCCGTCATTGGCGTGCTTACCATGAACGACATGCTCATTGGAAAGTCTGTCGTTCCGCAAGAACTCACCAACGCCTTCAATCAAATACCGTTTTTAAAAATAAACGGAAGAACAGGCGAGGGAAAGAAAGAGTTGATTGATTTCATTTCAGCATGCAACATTCAACCCGTTGAGAAATTTATTTACTTCCCTCTGAAAGAAAATCTGAACATAGCGGAAGCCAGAAGAGATGCGGAAAGTAGAAAGACTTCAATTGTAAATAGATTGAAAGAGGTGCCTTCGTTCGTTGGAGTAACTCGTCATTCCTTCACCACGAAAGTGGACAAGCTGTTGGTACATCCTATTTTGGGATACGCCTTCTTCGGCATTGTGTTGTTCCTCATTTTTCAATTCATGTTCAGCATCTCGGCTATTCCCATGGATTGGATCGATAGCGTGTTTCTGAATTTTAGTCAATACCTGCAAACGAAAATGCCCGAGGGTATCTTCACCGATCTTATTACCCAAGGCATTGTTCCAGGAGTAGGAGGTGTGCTCATCTTCGTACCACAAATTGCTATTCTGTTTTTCTTTTTAGGTGTGCTGGAAGAGACCGGTTACATGACGCGCGTGGTCTTCATCATGGATCGATTGGTGCGTCCATTCGGATTGAACGGAAGAAGCATTGTTCCCCTTGTATCCAGCGCTGCATGCGCCATTCCGGCTATTCTTTCCACACGTGTCATTGGAAATCCGAAAGAGCGATTAATTACCATTCTCGTTTCTCCGTTGATCAGTTGCTCAGCGCGCATTCCTGTTTTCGTGTTGCTCATTTACTTGGTGATTCCAAATACATACATGTACGGATTCATAGGTCTTCAAGGAACTGTTCTTTTCGCCATGTACGCGTTGGGTGTGATAGGAGCTTTGCTCGTAGCCATGGTCATGAACAAATTCATTCGCTCGAAAGAGAAGAGTTTTTTATTGCTTGAATTACCCGAATACCGCTGGCCGCGATGGAAGAATATTCTGTTGCACTTGAAGGAAAAAGTTCAAGCGTTTGTTTTCGATGCAGGGAAAATTATTTTGGCTATATCCATTGTCTTGTGGGCGTTTGCAGCCTTCCCGAAAATAAACGAAGAGCAAGTGGCTCAAGGTAAAACACAAATTGAAGAATCATATTTGGGGCAGGCAGGAAAATCAATCGCTCCAGTTTTTGCGCCATTAGGATACGATTGGAAGATGACTGTTTCGTTGCTGACTTCTTTCGCAGCGCGCGAAGTGTTCGTGGGCACCATGGCAACGTTATACAGCGCCGGAGAAAATTTCGAAGGGGACGAATCGTTACTCACCCGCATGCGTGAAGACATAAATCTTCAAACCGGGAAACCTGCATATTCTCTTGCATCTGGACTATCACTCATGGTCTTCTACGTTTTCGCAATGCAGTGCATGGCCACCTTCGCAGCCGTAAAACGCGAAACCAAATCGTGGAAGTGGCCACTTATTCAAATGGGCTACATGGGATTCATGGCATACACACTTGCGCTCTTAACCTTTAACCTTTTCAGCTAATGCAAGTCGCACTTACGATAGCTGTTCTTCTTTTCGCGACGTATTATGTTGTGAAGCGGTTGTTTTTCAAGAAGAAGGAGTCATGTGAGTCATGCGACATGTCTGGTAAGTAGAAAGTTTCTTCTTCGATAGTTTTTTCTAGAATTGTTTCATTCTATATTTGAAATCTAAACTTTTACTTAAACATGAAATCATCTATTGTCGCTAAGGGACTTCTTATTTTAGGAGTGTCATTACAAGTTATTCTTCTTTCTAGTTGCGGAAATTCAGGCAACGATGATTTAAAAGCCAAAGAGCTCGAACTGAAAGAGCGCGAGCTTAAATTAAAAGAGCAAGAATTGAATGGTGGTGCTACTACAACTCCCGAGCAACCTCAATCTTCAAATACAAACGAAGTATACTTCAAACCGAATGCTTATGTGAGTGGAAACTCAGTGATTCTTCGTGCTGATCATAGCACTACTTCCAACAAAGTGAAGTCGATGAAGAAAAATGACGGGTTAATTATTTTGGATGAATTTATTCCAGATGGAAATTACGGGGAAGCCATTTTAACACAGAAGACAGATTTCTTCAGCGATTACAACGGTGTTTTTGTATTCTCTCTTCCACGCGGAAAAGCGGTAATGGTAGAAGGGCGCTCAGACGGATACCGTTATGATATTTCTTATCAAGATGCAAAATCAAAGTCGAGAGGATTTGCTAAAATTTCTCCGGACTTGTTAGAGTTTATTTCTGGAAAGACTTGGTACCACGTTCGTTTGATCGACGGTACAACAGGATGGGTATTTAGCGAGTTTGTTCAGAAAATGTAATGAAGACACTTACTTCATTCTTTTTGGCAGCTACGTTATTGTGGTCTTGTCAATCGCCTCAAACGTCTTCTGAAAAAAAAGAGTCAGCGCCTACAGAACAAAAAACGCAAGAGGTTGTAAAAAATGCAGCACCTGTTGAAATTTCAAAGACGATTTTAATTGGTAAATTCTCTCCTTCTGAAACGAAAGGATTCGTCCCTGTTCCTTCAGAATATTGTTCGAAGCCCATGCACATTCAAGAAGAAGTGTTGAACGCTTATTTGAAAATGCGCACTGCGGCGTTGGCTGAAGGAGTGAATCTATTGATTATCTCGGGAACAAGAACGTTCTACGATCAAAAGGCAATTTGGGAACGCAAGTGGGAAACTAATTTTGCAGAAACGAATGACTCCTTGGCTACGGCAAATAAGATTTTATTGTTCAGTTCTATGCCCGGAACCTCACGTCATCATTGGGGAACAGACATCGATTTGAATTCATTAGAAGATATCTATTTCCAATCGGGAGAAGGATTGAAAATTTACAATTGGTTGAAAGCACACGCGGGCGAATTCGGTTTCTGCCAAACGTATTCAGATAAAGTAGAGACGAATAGAACTGGTTACAGCATGGAGAAATGGCATTGGTCTTACATGCCGCTTTCCTCGAAGTATTTAGTTGCGTACGTTTCAACCATAACCTATTCCGACATCAAAGGATTCAAAGGAGATAATCTTCCAGCTCGACTTGACGTAATTAAAAATTATGTTCAAGGGATAAGTCGATTATGCGAATAATCTCCTGCCCGTAGGACGAATGTTGCAAAGCAACTAATGTTGCGTAGCAACGAATGTTTTCAACGAATGCCTTTGGCGAATGTCTTCGACGATTCTAATTACGAAGTTCACATCTTTTAATTAGTCTAAAATCCTTCTTCTTCAAGCGAAGCTCTTCTTCAATGTCATAGTCGTCTTGAAGGGATAGCCAGAATTTCGCAGAGTTGCCGAAGTAAAGTGATAAGCGAAGAGCTGTGTCGGCTGTAATACGTCTTGTGCCGTTCACTATTGAAGAAATCCTCGTTTGTGGTATAGATAAATCTTTCGCTAAACGATAGCTGCTGATTTCTAAAGGTTCTAAAAACTCTTTCAGTAGGATTTCTCCTGGATGTATGTTCTTTAGTTTCTTCATTTGTGATAATCAATTAATTCAACTTGATAAGCATTGTTCCCTTGCCATTTGAAAATTATTCGCCACTGATTATTCACTCGAATGGAATAGTATTCTTTTAGATCGCCTTTAAGTTTTTCCAACTTGTTTGAAGGAGGGACTCTAAGGTCAATAATATCTGAAGAACTATTCAGCATTCGAAGTTTCCTGCGAGCAGTCTCTTGGATTTCCTTTGCGAAAGCTCTTGAGTATTCTCCTCTCCAGATACGTTCAGTGTTTTTATTTCCAAATGATTTAATCATGGTAACGCGTGACGTTACTAACGTCAAAGGTAAGTAATTGATTTTGATTTTCGGAAATAAAATTAGTTGAGTGAGTATGGAAAAACTAGAGCATGTTATGCGGGTTTATGCCAGATGCCCGAAGGTCGAATGTTCTTCGCACAAATGCCCGATGGGTGAATGTCTTCGACTGGTTTAATTACTTAGTAGGAATTATGAAATAGGAATTACGAAGTAGGAATAAAACCGAAGGTTTTCCAATAACGAAGTTCTACAACAGTTTCTTCAACTCCCTCTTCAGTTCAGGAAGGTTTTTACGAACGATTGCATACACTTCTTCATTGGAAATGTCGTCATAACCGTGAATGAGTTTGTTACGAGTGCCTATGATTTTATCGATATCGGTGATTTCAATATCTGGAGAAATATTCTTTAAGCGCTTCGCAGCTTCACCAAGAATTGTGAGATTCCATTCTACTCCAGCTTGAATTAAAAAGTCTTTTTTATATGAATGAAATGACTTGCAAGGACGCATGAAGGTTTGAATTTTTACAATGCAATTCATCATGTGTCGCAGATAAAGTCTTGGATTTTCTTCTCCGTAAATGCGCGTGCTGTTTTCGCTTACTTGAGAGAAGAATGCAGGGTTTTTAATATGGCTAAAGCTGACTAAATCGACTTCTCGATCAAATAGTTTTTGAAGTGAAAAGTTCAGGTCGTTCATATTCATACCCAGCCGAAGCGGAGTCAGTTTCTCTTTGAACTGAACCATAATATCGACATCGCTTTCCTTGGTGAATTTTTCAGATTGCGCAGATCCAAACACCCAAGCATCGCTTATCTCGAATTTTTCGAGTAGCTCATACACTTGCGGCATTTTTTGCGTTATTTCTTTTGCGAGAGGCATGGTGTAAAATTACGATATCTGTTTGGAAAGTTTGGAAGATGTTATGCGGATTTATGTGAATTGCTTCGCGAGGGCAATTGGCTTTGCGAGGGCAATTGTCTTTGCGAGGGTGAATACTTCACGAGGGTCCTTCGGACGAGGGCAAATGGCTTTGCGAGGGCATATTGCTATGCGAGGGTTTAGCAACGAAGTTCCAATTACATCGTAGGAATAAAATCTTCGATTTTCCCATTACGCAGTAGGAATAAAACCGAAGGTTTTCCCATTACGCAGTAGGAATAAAATCTTCGATTTTCCCATTACGCAGTAGGAATAAAATCAAAGGTTTTCCCATTACGCGAATAACCCTTGAATAGATTCGTCTTTATAGATTTTTCGCGAAGTATTCCTCAAGTTGGTTAAGACTTGTTTTCAGTTCATCTACAAGGTCATGAACTATTTCGTAGGAGATATTTTCATGACTGGAAAAATCGATTTCATGACAATTAAAATATTTCCAACCAAACCACCATTTATCTGATTTCATGGACTGACCTGCCAAGTGTGTTCTAACCTCTTCTTGAAATGTCGCATCTGAATTTCCATATTTAGGGTTTACAATGGTATCAGGAAAACCAAAATAAATGCTTCGTTTTCCTAATTGTATTGCAATGGACAGATACTGTTTTTGAGAATTTACTTCAACCTCTTGTTTAACGAATAATGTAGGATAGGAATCAACAACTTCGAACAAATTACTTTCATCGGCATAGGCGTCATTAGTTAGTTGTGATTTTTCATTATCGAATTCAACTTGCATCTTTTTAAACAGTTTTATCCAAAATTCTTTTTGAATTTTGTTTTGCGCAAGCTTCAATTGCGAACTGATAAGTTGGGCCGAATGATAATTTTCTTTGCTGTTAATTATCAGGTCTATTATTTTTTCGTGAACATCCTCTTTCATGGTAAGGTCTTTTATTAGATCAATGTAATGCTGGATAACAACTGTGAGATGATTTGCATTGGGAAGTTCAGTCACACAACTCTCGAGAAAATGCACTATTTCTTGTTTGTAGGATAGACAGTAATAGTCGGTACCTGATGCCAAATTATCAATAGACTCATGCTGCGATATTTTCCCATCAAGAGTTAAATAGAGCAGTATAAAATTCCCTGAGCCGTATTTGGTTTCGCCAAATTCCTTGTATCGTTTTAGCTGGGTAGGTTGCTCGTCCGCATAAATTTTATTTTCAATTATAATTGCTTTTTTACGATCTGACGATTCGATTAGAATGTCTAATCGGCTATTTGTTTCGGATTCTATTTTTTCAGAAGGGGTATATTCAATTTTGACAAATGCTTTTTCAGAAAATATTGAGTCTGACGCAACTAAATTTTTATGTAAAACATTGGTGTTTTCTCCTTTTTCAAGTACCGGTTGAATGTGATTTTTGAATTTATTCAGAAAAAAGCTCTCCTGACCATGAGTACCGGCAGGGTTTAATAATTCGGCTAAGAATCTTGAGTGAAGTCGAACCTCGTCTGTGGTGACGTTGATTGTTTTAAAAAGATTGAATTTTTCTCCCTTTCTAATCTTTGGAGCATAATCTTCATTTAAATATTTCTTGGCTTCACTCAGAAGCAGTTCAATTTCTTTCATCTTAGAATTATTCAAACTCAGCAACATCTATACATGGAATAAAAGGTATTAGGAATTGATTTGCGCAAATCCATTTTTTTTTTTTTCAAATGTAGTTTAAGTCTAACAGGAAATTTACACTACGAGTTTTTTTTGTTGCTAAAAATCCAATAGATTTAGGTTTTTTTTATTT